>MDSY01146661.1_pt1 | contig 47616 bp, 42 predicted proteins | sample 811131 | NCBI WGS metagenome assembly MDSY01 (sample SAMN05326643, study PRJNA326480) | marine metagenome | isolation source: seawater | place: Atlantic Ocean: South West | collected 2010
AACTTTTAACATTAGACCCCCATGTCGACCCCCATTAAATAAATAAAAACCCTAACTTGTTAAATTATAACTAGTTAGGGTTTGTTATTGCGGAGAGACAGGGATTCGAACCCTGGCAACGCTTACACGTTGACAGATTAGCAATCTGCTCCATTACCACTCTGGCACCTCTCCAATATTGAAATAATACAAGTGCAAATGTAATTTTTTAATAATTATTAACCAATGCTTTTTTTAAAAAAAACTGGAAATTATTCAGGGTATTCAACACGTAAATGGTAAACATTTATAAGCTTATCAATGAATACTTTTTTAACTAGCTCGAGATCGTATAAGGTAATATTTGAATTCATAAATTGTTTCTCATCCATTTGTTGATTGACAATTTTATTTACAAAATCTTTAAGCAATTCTATGGTAGGTTCTTTCAAACTTTTTGATGCTGCTTCTACACTGTCAGCCATCATTAAAATAGCTGTTTCTTTTGAAAAAGGTTTAGGTCCATAATAAGAAAAGTCTTTAATTTCAGCTTGCCCGTAAAGCTCTTCTTGTTTTTTATAAAAAAAATATACTTTTGATGTGCCATGATGCGTCCGAATAAAATCAACTACTCGATCTGGAAGATTAATCTTTTTGGCTAGTTCTACTCCCTTAATAACATGATTAATTATTATGCCTGCACTTTCTTTAGGAGTAATATCATTATGAGAAGAAATACTTCCTCTTTGATTTTCGCTAAAAAAAATGGGATTGCCAATTTTTCCAATATCGTGGTAAAGTGCACCAACTCTGGTTAATAATGCGTTTGCGCCTATTGTACTGGCGGCAGATTCAGCAAGGTTTGCAACTTGAAGAGAGTGATGAAAAGTCCCGGGTGCTTTATCTGAGAAGTCTTTAAAAAAATCAGAATTCGTGTCTGATAATTCGAGTAATGAAACATCAGAGACCAAATTAAATAACTTTTCAAACAAATATATTAGAGGTTGAACAAATAAAGTAAATACTCCATTGAGTACAAAAAGTATAATAATATTAAATGAAATTCCATCAATCCCTCCCTCGTGAATTATAAAAAATGCAAAATACCCAATGAGATAAATTAAAATAATCTGTCCAACTGAAATGAACAAGTTAGCTCTTTTGTACAATTCAGAAACAGATAAAATCGTTACAATGCCGGCCATAATTTGTAAAAAAATATATTCAAAACTATTGGGAACGATAAATCCTAACAATAATACTGTAAGAACATGAACAAACAGCCCAAGTCGAGCATCAAAGAAAGCCTTTAGAATTAGAGGTAAAATACAAATAGGTACTATGTATAAAAATCTATTGTCAAAGTTTAGTACACTAATCGTAAGGCCTACAATCAAAACAACATTACAAAAAATAAAAGTCAACTTTGTATTGTTGTCAAAGATCATTGGTCGGTATTTGTATATGAAGAGGAACAACATTAAAAGTGTGAGTCCCACCAACAGAATATAGCCGATCAAAATCCAGTACAGATTAGCATCGCTGTTCAAACTAGAATCGTATTGCTGTTTTAATGAAACCAATTCTTGAAAATTAGTTTCATCGATCAATTCCCCTTTAGAAATTAATAAACTACCCATTATGATGATGTCTCTTGAAATGGCAAGATTTGAATAAGACTCTTCCAAAATTTGATTATTAAATCTAGCATCATAAACTAGATTGGGTTCTATGCTTTCAAATAAGAGTTTGTAATATTGGTTTTTATAACGTTCAAAGGAGTTAGAAGAAAATTTACTGTCTAAGTATTGTGAAAGTTCTTCAAGTTTAAGTAGCTCACTAAACTTCAATTCAATCTCATCACGCCCCTGTATCAAACCCACTCTTACTCCTCCCTCGTGAACATAGTTAAAAGGCAAAACCCCAGTTTTGTAAACTTCTCGGAGTAAATCTAAACCATAATCAAAATACGTTTTGTAACGGTTTGAGTTTACTGGAAAAGTAAAATAAATAGGGAAGTTTTGAACGTAAACTTCCTCTGCTTCAATCAGAGTAGATTCGTTTTTATTAAAATAAGTTGGTGTCTCTTTTTTCAGTTGTTCTCTTTCTAATAACAACTCCTGCTCGGATTTCAGTATCGCAAAATCAAAGGGTGCATATAAGTTTTCATTCTGCCAAGCCTTACCTTTCCTAAACTCGTATTTAAATTGACCTTTGGTTGGAAATAAATAAACAATAAACAGACAACTAAAGACAAAAAGAAATGCCTTGTAAATCATTGATTGATAATTGAAAAACCATTGCAGTATTTTCTTCATAATATTATTTATCAGAAAATGATTTCTATTTAAAATTAATTGATGGTCAAAATCTATTATTCTCAAAGGTAAGAAAATGATTCCTTCAATGTTATTTTAAATTATCAACTCTTCTAGTGGATTAAAATTGATTATTTTAGCTGGAGTTTTAATACAGATACATTATTAAATATACTCTTAAATGAAGTACGGTATTTGTCCATTGGGAATTATTCCTTTAAGAAATGATTTTAATCACAGGAGCGAGCTAGTTTCTCAAATCCTTTATGGCGATTGTTTTAAAATTATTGGTCAAAGAAAAGGATGGTTCAAAATAAGAAATCAGTGGGATGATTACGAGGGCTGGATAACCGATAATCAATGTGTTGAAATGCCAGAGGAGGTTTATAAAAAACTAATGTCTACTGAGTTAAAACACGCTGCAAACCTCATTGACTGTATTAGTCTTCCCAATTCAGAACTATTCCCAATTCCCCTAGGAAGCGATCTTCGTTCAGTTGAATTTTTAAATCATAAATTCGAAGGAGAATTTACTGCTGCTATGGATAAAGAACAGCTGATAAAAACAGCTCTCACCTATTTACATACACCCTATTTGTGGGGAGGTAAAACACCTCTAGGAATTGATTGCTCAGGCTTTACACAAATGGTGTACAAACTTAATGGTATTGCTTTAAAACGAGATGCCTCTCAGCAGGCAAAACATGGCACAACACTAAGTTTTATTGAAGAAAGTAAGCCGGGAGATCTTGCTTTTTTTGATGACAAAGAAGGTGATATCATTCATGTCGGAATACTATTGCAAGGTCACAGGATTATTCATGCTCATGGTAAAGTCCGAATTGATTCAATAGACCAAACTGGAATTTATAATAAAGAAAAACAAAGTCACTCACACAAACTTCGGATGATCAAGAAAATTATTTCATAAGAAAAGTCTTAATGTTTGAAGCTTTTTTTTATGTTTGATAATATTGATTATTCCAAAAGCTTTTTCATTTCCATAAACCCTTCATTATCTCCTATGGTACCATAAATATTCTTTAGGGTACGAATTGCTTCAAGATTTAAAGAATTAACAGAAATAAGTTTTTTTAGAACAGGAACACATTCGAGATAAACAGATTCACGTTTTGCTTTTAAAACATCGTATCTAGCATTATCAGCTCTAGAATTCCCTAGAGAATTCATTTCCTCAACTATAGATGTTTCATCCTCTAAAATTAGAGCTACAAGGTTCAAATAAGCGCTCTCCATCGAAGGATCTAATTCAATTGCCTTTTCGTAGTAGCCTCTCGAACTTTCTTTATCTCCCAAATCGTTGTTAACAACCCCTAAATTAAAATAAAGATCTGCATTTGTTGGGTCTTGAGCTATTGCCTCTACCATAAGCTCTTTGAATTTTTCTTTTTCACCCAACTCAATGTATAAATTTGCTTCTGTCAAGATCAAACCTAAATCTCTTGGGTTTTCAGAGCGTGCTTCTTCAACCGCTTTGATTGCATTTTCCTTTTGTCCCAATTTATTGTAAATCAATGCAATATTCTTTACGATTTCGGGGAATCTAGATTCAGAATCTTCAGTCCTAAAATTATTGTATTCAGTAGATTTTTGGAAAATATTGTATTCAGATTCTGACACCTCTCTTTCAGTGTTGTTTTCTGTTTCAGTTACATAATACTTTGTTTGGATGCCCGAATAATTTAAGTCTTTTAATTGGGCGTAAAATTGAAGTGCTAATTCATAGTCAGGAGCATTTACCGCATTTGAAGCTGCATAATACAAATAATCGATATTCGCCTCTTTGTCACACTGGTATCCCAAGTATAGGTTATTAGCAGAAGCAATAAATTCTTTATTTTCAGACTGTTCAATTGCTGTTTGAACTACTTCAGCGGCAATTATATTATTCTGTTCAATAACCTTGGTTTTTAATGATGGATTTTCTGCTGCTAATTGAAGGTAGTCAAAAGAAGCTTGGTATTCTTTTTCTGCTAAAGAAATTTGAGAAAGTAATAGGTTGTATGCCGAAACATATTTCAACTCAGCACCTTCCAAGATTGCTTTATTGATACCCAAAGATGCTTTTGCTTCCGAAATTTTGGCAGCATTGAATAATTTTTGGGCTTGTTTAAGTTCTTTTTTTTGGGACCAACTAACAGTAGTCGCTAAAACAAAAAAAAATGTTAACAGGTTTTTCATTTTTATGGTTTGTTATTTAATAGATTTATTCAGTGTTCGTGCCGTCATTTTCAGGAGTTGGAAGTTCTTCAGTATTTTCAGAAATTTCTTCTTCATCCTTCATTACTTTGGCTACAGCAGCAATAGTATCGCTACCTTTAAGGTTAATTAACTTAACGCCTTGAGTTGCTCTACCCATCACACGTAAATTCGCAACATCCATTCGAATTGCAATACCTGATTTATTGATGATCATCAAGTCGTCCATATCACTTACGTTTTTAATGGAAACCAGATTACCCGTTTTATCTGTGATCGAAAGTGTTTTCACACCTTTTCCTCCACGATTGGTAGTTCTGTAATCAACTAAGCTTGAGCGTTTTCCATACCCGTTCTCGGAAACCACTAGAATTTCAGTCTCAAGATCACTTACAGAAACCATTCCTATTACCTCGTCAGCTGTACCGTTTAGAGTGATCCCACGAACTCCAGATGCATTTCTACCCATGGGTCGAGTTTTATTTTCCTCAAATCGGATTGCCTTTCCTGACTTAACAGCAAGAAGTATTTGACTATTACCTGTAGTCAGTTTAGCTTCTAGTAACTCATCATCCTCTTTGATGGTAATCGCATTAATACCATTGGCTCTCGGACGGGAATATTGTTCTAGTAAGGTCTTTTTAACCTGACCTTTCCTTGTTGCCATAATCACATAATGATTATTGATATAATCTTCATCCTTGAGGTCTTGCGTATTGATGAATGCTTTTACTTTGTCATCCTGTTCAATGTTGATCAGATTTTGGATAGCTCTACCTTTTGCAGTTTTTGAGCCTTCAGGAATTTCAAAAACCCTCATCCAGAAACACTTACCTTTTTGGGTGAAGAATAACATGTATTGATGATTGGTTCCAACAAATAAATGTTCTAAAAAATCTTCATTTCGAGTGGTAGAAGCTTTTTGGCCTACTCCTCCTCTGTTCTGAGTTTTGTATTCTGATAAGGGAGTACGTTTAATGTATCCTGCATGGGAAATAGTAACGACTACTTTTTCATCAGGAATCATATCTTCAATACTGAAGTTCCCACCTGCAAATTCAATAATGGATCGGCGTTCGTCCCCATATTTATCTTTGATCACAAGAAGCTCGTCAGTAATGATTTGCATTCTGCGTTCCTTCTTGTCTAAGATATCTTTAAGATCCTCTATGGTTTTCATTAAATCCTCAAACTCTGCTCTGAGTTTATCCTGTTCTAGACCCGTAAGCTGACGCAAGCGCATCTCAACAATCGCTTTTGCTTGGATCTCTGTCAACTTAAAGTTTTTAATTAATTTTTCACGTGCCTCGTCAGCATTAGAGGAGGAACGAATCAAAGTAATAACTTTATCAATATTATCTGAGGCTATGATAAGACCCTCCAGGATATGAGCTCGATCCTCAGCTTTCTTCAATTCGAATTTAGTTCTTCTAACAACCACCTCATGTCGATGCTCAATAAAATGATGAATCATTTCTTTTAGATTCAAGAGTTGAGGTCTTCCGTTTACTAAGGCAATATTATTTACACTAAAAGAAGATTGAAGCGAAGTGTATTTAAATAGTTTATTTAAAACGATGTTGGGTATTGCGTCTCGTTTCAAAATATAAACAATACGCATCCCTTTTCTATCTGACTCATCTCTAATATTGGAAATACCCTCAATTTTCTTGTCGTTTATCAACTCAGCGGTTTTACGAATCATTTCTGCTTTGTTGACTTGATATGGAATTTCAGTTACAATAATACATTCACGACCATTAACTTCCTCAATATTAGCTTTTGCACGAAGAACTACCCTTCCTCTACCCGTATGAAAAGCGTCGCGAACCCCATCATAACCATAAATAGTTCCTCCTGTTGGGAAATCTGGAGCCTTAATGGTTTGGATCAATTCATCTATTGAGATATCGTTGTCTTTAATGAACAAAATAGTGCCATCAATAACTTCTGATATATTATGAGGTGGCATATTGGTTGCCATACCCACAGCAATTCCAGAAGCTCCGTTTATTAGTAAATTTGGAACACGTGTTGGGAGTACTTTAGGTTCTTTTAAAGTATCGTCAAAATTCAATTGATGATCTACCGTATCCTTATCTATATCTGCTAATAAATCCTCTGAGATTTTGCGCATACGCGCTTCAGTGTATCGCATTGCAGCAGGACTATCACCATCTATAGAACCAAAATTACCTTGGCCATCTACCAGTAAATAACGTAAACTCCACTCTTGTGCCATTCGAACCATGGTATCGTAAACAGAGGTGTCTCCGTGTGGATGATACTTGCCTAAAACCTCTCCAACAATTCTTGCTGATTTTTTGAACGCAGTACTGGAGCGGATACCAAGTTCATGCATTCCAAATAAAACACGTCGATGAACAGGCTTCAATCCGTCTCGAACATCAGGAAGTGCACGTGACACTATGACAGACATTGAATAATCAATGTAAGCCGATTTCATTTCATCTTCTATGTTTATGGGTATGAGTTTTTCCCCGTCTGCCATGTCATGTTATTTTAATTACTATTTGCTAAAATATGTATTTATACCCTAAATTCTGTGACTATTTAAACTTTTTGTGCTTGAATTTATCAACATTTTTAAAGTATTAAAAATTAAAAAATTAACTGTCTGACGTTTTGGTGTTTTCAAAAAAATTTTGTCTATTAGCTGCAGTAATATCTGATGTTGGAACAATTTTTGAAGTTCTAAGAATAAAAATTAAAAAGCATGGATGATAATTTTTCGCCAAGAGTAAAAGATGTTATTTCTTTCAGCAAAGAAGAAGCACTGCGTTTGGGTCACGATTACATCGGTACTGAGCATTTAATGTTGGGTATTTTGAGAGATGGAGAAGGAAAAGCGATTTCAATTTTAAATGCAATTGAAGTTGATCTAGACAACCTCAGAAGAAAAGTAGAAATACTTAACCCTGCTCTTTTGGATAGCAATGGTCTAGAAAATTCGAAAAAAAATCTACATCTAACACGTCAGGCAGAAAGAGCGCTAAAAACTACCTTTTTAGAAGCAAAATTATTTCAAAGTGATTTGATAAATACCGCACATTTACTTTTATGTATTCTCAGAAACGAAAACGATCCTACCACCAGATTACTCGAAAAGCTAGATGTCAACTATGATTCTGTAAAAGAGCAATTCAAACTCCTTCTTACCTCTGATAGTGATTATTCAGATTTCAGTACATCTTCTTCTTTTTCAGAAGAAAAAGAAGAAGATGCAGATGATGGAAAAAAGAATCCTTTCACTCCAACTTCTGAATCCAATAAAGGAAAGAAATCCAAAACTCCCGTTTTAGATAACTTTGGGAAAGACATTACAGCACTTGCCATTCAAGATAAATTAGACCCAGTTGTCGGTCGTGAAAAAGAAATTGAACGCGTTTCTCAAATATTAAGCAGGCGTAAAAAAAACAACCCCCTGCTTATTGGAGAACCTGGGGTTGGTAAATCCGCAATTGCTGAGGGACTCGCTTTACGAATAGTTCAAAAAAAAGTTTCACGCGTATTGTATGGGAAACGACTAGTTACACTTGATCTAGCAAGTCTGGTTGCCGGTACAAAATATCGAGGGCAATTTGAAGAACGTATGAAAGCAGTTATGAATGAACTGGAAAAGAATGACGACATCATCCTTTTTATCGACGAAATTCATACCATCGTTGGTGCCGGAGGCGCAACAGGGAGTCTAGATGCTTCAAACATGTTTAAACCTGCACTAGCACGTGGTGAAATCCAATGTATTGGTGCGACAACCCTAGACGAATATCGTCAAAGTATTGAAAAAGACGGAGCACTTGAACGTCGTTTTCAAAAAGTTCTTGTAGAACAAACAACTGAAGAAGAAACCATCGAAATTCTTCAAAATATAAAAGATAAATACGAAAGTCATCACAACGTGACTTATAGCGATGAAGCAATAATTTCCTGTGTAGAACTTACCAGCCGTTATGTGTCTGATCGTTTTCTTCCAGACAAAGCAATCGATGCACTCGACGAAGCAGGATCACGTGTTCACATCAATAATATGAACGTGCCTCAAGAAGTCATTGACCTGGAGGAAGAATTGGAGCGCGTCAAAGATCATAAAAACGAGGTTGTCAAAAAACAAAAATACGAAGAGGCTGCAAAACTCAGAGATGACGAAAAAAGAGTTGAACGTAATTTGCTGACAGCACAGGAAAAATGGCATGAAGAATCAAAACTCAATCGGGTTGAGGTAAATGAAAAACATATCTCTGATGTTGTTTCTATGATGACTGGTATTCCTGTGAACAAAATTATTAAATCCGAGAAAAATAAACTTTCAAAATTAACCGAAACCATAGGATCAAAACTGATCGGCCAAAAAGATGCTGTCGAAAAAGTAGTCAAAGCCATTCAGCGAAATAGAGCAGGATTAAAAGCTGCTGACAAACCTATTGGGTCCTTTATTTTCTTAGGACAAACGGGGGTTGGAAAAACTCAACTGGCCAAGATTTTAGCTGGTGAGATGTTTGAGTCCGAAGAAAACCTGATTCGTGTTGACATGAGTGAATACATGGAGAAGTTTGCGATTTCACGATTAATAGGGGCGCCTCCTGGTTATGTAGGCTATGAAGAAGGTGGCCAATTAAGCGAAAAAGTAAGACGCAAACCCTATTCAGTTATATTATTAGATGAAGTTGAAAAAGCACATCCAGATGTATTCAATATGTTACTTCAAGTATTGGACGATGGCTTTTTGACAGACAGTTTAGGACGGAAAATTAATTTTCAGAACACCATAATCATAATGACATCCAACATTGGAGCTCGAAAATTAAAAGACTTTGGAACAGGGGTTGGATTTTCTACTGCTTCTCAAAAAGCTCAAACAGAAGATATTGAAAAAGGAGTAATTGAAAGTGCATTGAAAAAAACATTTGCACCTGAATTTCTTAATCGTGTAGATGACATAGTCATCTTCAATAGCCTTGAAAAAAAAGATATTATGAAAATCATTGATATCGAATTAGAAAAGCTAGAAAAGCGAATCAGTAAGCTGGGATATCAAATGAAATTAACTAAAAAAGGGAAAGATTTCATCGGTGAGAAAGGATTCGATAAAAAATACGGTGCACGACCACTTTCAAGAGCAATTCAAAAACACATTGAAGACCTAATTGCAGAAGAAATTGTAAACAATCGCATTAGTGAAGGTGATAAAATCTCTTTGGACTGGGATGGAAAATCAGAACAATTATCTCTCCAAATTAATGGGTAAATTGCATTCATCGCAAAATTTTAAGGTTAAAGTACTTAAATAGTCATTTATAAAAAAAAATCTACTATTTAGTTTTAATTCAATATCATTTGGATTATTTTTACTAAATGAAATCCATTAAGGAATCTTTTTTTGTTTTTTTTAGCACCAACACTAGAGCATTGGATACTTCCTTTAGCTTTTTTTTAACTACAGTTCTGACCCCTAGGGGTATTTCGTAATATTTAAACTGTAGAAATTGAATTAATTTCAAAAAAATATCTCTTACCTAGCAAAAAATTGGATGTTTAACTTTGACTTCCACCTGATTTTGAGCTTCTCACAAAAAAAACTCGTATGAAAGTCCTTAAATTTGGTGGAACATCTGTAGCTAATTCAAAAAACTTAGACCTCGTTTCCAACATTATAGCATCTGAAAAAGAACAAAACGTAATTGTCGTCTCTGCATTAGGTGGCATAACCGATTTGCTAATATCTTCTTTAAATAAAGCATCAAAAGGAAAAGATACCTTTGCTCAAATATTAGAAGAAATTGAAGATCGTCACTTAGAACCAATTCGTTCCAGCATTCCATCTGCAAAACAAAGTGGAATCATAAGTTTTTTAAAATCAGAATTGAATCGCCTAGAAACAATCCTAGAGGGGATAATGATGTTAGGAGAAGTAACTCCGAAAGCAACTGCAAAAGTTTCGGGCTATGGGGAGCGTTTGTCCAGTAAAATTATTTACGAAATATTTAAACATAAAGGATTTGATGTAGTTTTAAAAGATGGCAGAGAATTGATTGAAACTCAAATTCAAAACAACAGATCAGTAGTCAATTGGAAAAATACAGAAATCAAAACAAAGGAGTTTTTTAAAAGTAATAAAGCAAAAATCACTTTAGTACCCGGTTTTGTAGCTCAAAATGAGAAAGGAGATTCTACTACCCTAGGCAGAGGTGGATCTGATTATTCTGCAGCTATTTTAGCTCATTTACTGAAAGCAAATTCCCTTGAAATATGGACGGATGTGAGTGGAATGTATACCGCTAATCCAAAGCTTGTAACACAAGCCAAGCCTATTCCCAAGCTTTCTTATTTAGAAGCAATGGAATTATCGCATTTTGGAGCAAAAGTAATCTTTCCTCCTACACTTCAACCACTAGTAGAAAAACAAATTCCTGTTTTCATAAAAAACACCTTTGCTCCTCAGGACCAAGGCACAAAAATTGACAGTGAGGCCAGCAAACAAGACGGATCTGTTGTAAAAGGAATTAGTCATATTGATCAAATCAGTTTGATTAGCCTTGAAGGAAGTGGAATGGTAGGAATACCAGGGGTTTCAAAACGTTTGTTTGAAGTATTATCCATAGCCCAAATCAACGTAATTATGATTACTCAAGCTTCTTCAGAACATTCAATATGCATTGCCGTTCAAACCGATGAAGCAAAAGAAGCAAAAAAAGTAATTGATACAGAATTTACTTTTGAAATTTCCTTAAACAAAGTAGCGCCCACAAAAATTGAAAATGATCTTGTAAATATAGCCATTGTTGGGGATAACATGAAAAGTCACCAAGGAATTAGTGGTAAAATGTTTAGCTCACTAGGAGCAAATAATGTCAATATCCAAGCAATAGCACAAGGAGCTTCAGAAAGAAACATTTCCATAATGATCAACAAAAAAGATACTCAAAAAGCACTAAACACGCTACATGAGACCTTTTTTGAAAATGACATCAAAGAATTGAACTTGTTCATAATTGGTGTAGGTAATGTTGGAAGCAAACTTTTAGAACAAATTCAAAAACAACAGGAGTATTTAGAAGAAAACTTGCTTCTACGAGTAAAAGTAATAGCAATCTCAAATTCAAGAAACATGGTACTTGGGAAAGAAAACTTGAATCTTATGAATTGGAAAACTGAACTTGAAAAAGGACATCGAGCAGAAGTAAACAAATTTTTTGAACACGCAAAAAACCTTAATTTAAGAAACAGTATTTTTGTTGACAACACAGCAAGCGCAACTATTGCCTATGAATATGAGCGTTACTTGAACAATAATATTGGTGTAGTTACTTGTAATAAAATTGCTTGTGCAGACACTTTAGAAAACTACACAAACCTGAAAAAATCATCACGTAAATACGGAAGTCCATTCTTGTTTGAAACAAATGTAGGAGCAGGATTACCCATAATCGATACTCTAAATAACTTAATTGCCTCTGGGGATCAAGTATTGAAAATTCAGGCAGTTTTATCTGGAAGTTTAAATTTTGTGTTCAATAACTTTAAAGAAGGAACTGATTTTAGAGATGTTGTAATTGAGGCTCAAACTGAAGGATACACTGAACCTGATCCCAAAATTGATTTAAGTGGAATTGATGTTGCAAGAAAAATATTGATATTAGCTCGCGAAAGTGGCTTAAACATTGAGCTTGATGATATTGAAAATACACCCTTTTTACCACAAGAATGTCTAGAAACACCAGATAATGAAAGCTTTTTTGAATCTCTTACGAAACACAAGCAATATTTTGAATCATTATTAACTCAAGCCGCATCAAAGAATTCACGACTCAAATATGTAGCCCAACTAGTAAATGGCGTTGCTAAAGTTGGGTTGCAAGAAATTCCAGAAGGTCATGACTTTTACAATCTTCAAGGGAGCGATAATATAATTTTATTTTATACAAATCGCTATTTAAAGCAACCATTGATTGTAAAAGGAGCAGGTGCTGGTGCTGAAGTTACAGCTTCGGGGATTTTTGCAGATATCATCAGGATTGGTAAACGATAATTTATGAATGAAATTAAACTTTTTTGTCCAGCTAGTGTAGCCAACGTTTCCTGTGGCTTTGATGTGCTTGGCTTTTGTCTAGAACCTATTGGAGACGAAATGATCATTCGTAAAACTTCTAAAAAAGGAATTCACATAATCAAAATTGAAGGTCAAAAACTTCCCCTCGAAACTCAAAAAAATGTCGCTGGTGTTGCGGGTTTAGCTCTTCTTGAGGACTATCCCTGTGATCATGGCTTTGAAATAGAAATTTACAAGGGAATCAAGGCAGGAAGTGGAATAGGAAGCAGTGCCGCAAGTTCAGCTGGTGCTGTTTTTGGAATTAACGAACTTATGGGTAAACCTTTAAACCGAAATGAACTTATCAAATATGCAATGAAGGGGGAGGAATTAGCAAGTGGCTCAGCTCATGCAGACAATGTATCACCTGTATTAAAAGGAGGATTTACTGTTGTCCGCTGTTCCAAAACACCAGATGTAATTAGCTTGCCAAGTCCATCAGAATTACACGCAACTATTATTCATCCAAAAATTGAGTTGAGAACATCAGATGCTCGTGCGGTTCTTAAAAAAAAAATTAATTTAGAAAAAGCCGTTGAACAATGGGGTAACTTGGCTGCACTCGTAAGTGGATTATGCACCAATGATTATGACCTAATTGGGAGATCATTGGTAGATGTAGTTATTGAACCCCATCGATCAGCTTTAATTCCTGGATTTAAAGAATTAAAAAAAGCTGCAATTGACTCAGGAGCACTCGGGTGTGGCATTTCGGGATCTGGACCCTCTGTTTTTGCCCTTTCCAGAGGACGAGAAACAGCACTCAGGGTTCAAGAAGAAATGAATAATACCTTTAAAAAATTCAATATTGAATATGAACTTCATTTATCTAAAATAAACTCCAAAGGAATTCAAATCATCTCAAGCAAATGATTTACTACAGCCTAAATAAAAAATCAACTCCAACTGAGTTTTCCGAAGCAGTTATCAAAGGTATTGCACCAGACAGAGGCTTGTATTTTCCAGAAAAAATTCACCATTTACCCGATTCTTTTTTTGAAAACATAGAGCATAAGACTATTCCGGAAATAGCTTTTGAGGTGATTGCACCCTTTGTTGCCGGGAGTATCCCTGAGGCTGAACTCAAAAATATTATTGAAGAAACTCTAGACTTTGATTTTCCTATTGTTCCCATAACCGATCAAATCGGAACTTTAGAATTATTTCAGGGACCAACTCTAGCGTTTAAAGATGTTGGAGCACGATTTATGGCCCGTTGTTTAGGATATTTCAATAAAAAAAACAATTCTCAAAAAGTAACTATACTTGTTGCTACCTCCGGAGATACAGGCGGAGCTGTTGCCAATAGCTTTTTGGGAGTGAAAGGAATTGAGGTTTTAATTTTATATCCAAAAGGTAAGGTAAGTAAAGTTCAAGAACAACAACTAACCACCTTAGGTCAAAACATAACTGCATTTGAAGTTGATGGTGTATTTGACGATTGTCAAGACATGGTAAAAACAGCTTTTTTAGATCAAGACGTAACCAACAAAAGACAATTAACCTCTGCTAATTCTATCAATGTGGCACGTTGGTTGCCACAAATGTTCTATTATTTTATTGCGTACAGAACCTTAAAAAGGTTAAATAAACCTCTTGTAGTATCTGTTCCTTGTGGAAATTTTGGAAACATTTGTGCTGGTATTATGGCACGAGAAATTGGCTTACCTATTGATCATTTTGTTGCAAGCACAAACATTAATGATGTAGTTCCTGATTATTTAAAAACAGGAAAATATTCCCTTAAAAAATCAACCCCTACATTATCAAATGCTATGGATGTAGGAGATCCATCGAATTTTATTAGGATTTTAAAAATCTTCAATAATAATTTCGATCTTCTAAAAGAAAACTTATCGGGTTACAGTTTCACAGATACAGAAACACGAGAAGCGTTAAAAGAGATCCATGAAACATCTGGATATGTAGCCGATCCCCATGGAGCAGTGGGGTATTTGGGGTTGAAAGAATATTTAAAAGCGCATCCTGAAAAATACGGAGTATTTCTAGAAACAGCTCATCCAGTGAAATTCCTTGACACTGTTGAAGAAACTTTAAATATTAAAGTTGAAATCCCAGACCGACTCAAAGAAACCTTATCCAAGACCAAAAAGAGCATCTCCATAAAAGATTATGAAGACCTCAAAGCTTTTTTGCTTAGTTAACAACTAATCCAACACGGGTAAAAGAAATTGATCTAAAGGACTCGATTCTTTCATAAGGTTTTCAATAGCCTCAAATGATCTTGGTGCATTGGCTGATAAATTTATAGGTCCATTTTCTGTAATCAAGATATCATCTTCAATTCTAATCCCTATCCCCCACCATTTTGGATCACATGCACTGTTTTTAGGAATGTAGATACCAGGTTCAACGGTAATAATTGCATTTGCCTTGAAGGGGCCATAATTGGATAGATCGTGTACATCCAGTCCGATGTGGTGAACTGCACCATGAGGGTAATAGATTCTAAACTCGTTTTCGGACTCAATAATTCCCAAACGCTTGAGACCTTTTGCAACCACAGCTTGGGTAATTTGCGTTATTTGTGAAGAAGTATTCCCAATTAGAGCTGCTTTAATACCCGCATTTTGTGCTTCATAAACTATTTGATACAACAGTTTCTGAGGTTCTGAAAAAGTACCATCCTTTGGAATTGTTCGAGTTACATCAGCAGTGTAACCCTCATACTCTGCTCCCAGATCCATCAAGATTAAATCTGAATCTAAGCCAGCTTCATCATTTTCAATGTAGTGCAATACACAGGCATTGTATCCAGCCCCAACAATTGAAGGGTATCCTTCATAGGCTGCTCCATATTTTTTGAATACAAATTCGTGAATTCCTTGAATTTCGCGTTCAGTCATATTGGGTCGCATTGCTTTCATAACTTCTCGTTGTCCAATTGCCGATATTTCAATTGCTTTTTTCAACAAATACAATTCCTCTGCTGTTTTAATCTCGCGCATATCTCCTAAAACTTTTTCTAGGAGTTCTACGTCAAAAAACTGATCTTTCAGTATGAAAGCAACTTGCATCCTGAGGTCTTCCGGAACTCCTAAAGTTGTTGATTCTAAAAAGTTTTGAATGGCAGGATCCTCAGCTATGGACAGATTTTCGTCTGAATACCATCTAATAATATTTTTAAGCTTTTCAGTGTTTTCTACTTTAACAGTGCGTATTCTCCTCAAAAGTTGGTGACGTAAACGATTGAAATCTCTGGGGTAGTTAATGCTTTCCTTGAAAGTCTGTTGAAGATCATAAAGATCGTATGGATCGTTCTTATCGTTTCTTACATCATTTTTAAAATCAAAAATCAAAACCTCATTAAACGAAGTAAAGTCCAATGGATTGTTTACAAACTTAGACCGCAAAGAAATACGATCAATACCTAAGGCCATGGAACCCTCCAATCCTAATCGATACCCATTCCATTGCTCCGCTCTGGCATTTCGTTCTTGAATAAAAAGTTGATCAGAATAAAACCCTTCATCATCTTTTTGAGGATTTTTAAAAATTACCAAAACCGCTTGAGGCTCTTTGAATCCTGTTAAATAATAAAAATTAGGGTCTGGATGATAAACATAATCAACATCGTTCGCGCGATTACGCAATGGATTTGCAAATAATACGGCTACACTATTCGCAGGCATTTTAGAACGTAATGCATCACGCTTGGACTTATGAAAATCAGGCATCAATTTTCCTTTTTGTGCACTTATTGGAACAAAAAAAATAAAAAAAATAAAAAAAGATAGGATTGATTTTTGCATATTGAATTTAATTTTTTCGAATTGAAAATAAGTTAAAAGAACTTATATTTACGCTCAAATATATCAATAAAAAAACCATTCAAAATGTTGAAAACAACACTTTATGAAACTCATGTTAGCCTAGGAGCAAAAATGGTTTCTTTTGGAGGCTTCTTGATGCCAGTCCAATATGAAGGAGTTACAAAAGAACATCTTGCTGTTCGAAATAGTGTTGGCGTTTTTGACGTTTCACACATGGGAGAGTTTTTTGTTGAAGGACCAACTGCAATTAGTTTACTTCAGCACATTTGCAGCAATGATATCTCAAAACTTACCCCAGGTAAAGCACAATACAATTTTCTTCCCAATACAAAAGGAGGAATAGTTGATGATTTGATTGTTTACCAATTGGCCGAAGATCGATATCTATTGGTTGTAAACGCTTCTAATATTGAAAAAGATTGGAATTGGATAAATAAACAGAACAAAATTCATGATGCTAAACTTACAAATGCATCTGATAAATATTCTTTATTAGCAGTTCAAGGACCCAAAGCCATTGAAGCCATGCAACCGTTAACTACAGTTGAACTCAATCAACTCTCATTTTATGCACATCAAACAGGAGTTTTTGCAGGTATTGAAAACGTTTTAATTGCAACTACTGGATACACTGGTTCTGGAGGTTTAGAAATTTATATCCCTATAACTGAAGTTGAAAAAGTTTGGAATGCAATATTTAAAGCCGGTAAAGATTATGAAATTCAACCAATTGGATTAGCTGCACGAGATACTCTCAGACTCGAAATGGGTTACTGCCTTTACGGGAATGAAATAAATGAAAACCAATCCCCTATTGAAGCAGGATTGGGATGGGTAACTTGCCCCAACACTAATTTTATTAATGCAGAAGCTTTGGGGAAACAAAAAAGCGAAGGAACGTCTAATATTTTGGTAGGATTTGAATTACAAGAAAGGGGAATTCCACGAACGGACCACAACCTTTTTGATCTCAATGGAAATTTAATTGGAAGAGTAACCTCTGGAACTCAGGCACCCTCATTGGGTAAGGGAATTGGTTTGGGATATATTCCAAAAAAAATGAGTGATGTAGGAACAGAAATACAGCTCCAGGTCAGAAATAAGATGCTTCGTGCTAAAATAATTTCACTGCCTTTTTACAAGGACTAAACTGATTGTCATTTTGAAAAAAATATTAATTCTTGGAGGAAGTGGTTTTATTGGTAACTCACTTTATAGAGAACTATACCCGTATTTTGACACTTACGGAACCTATTTTAATGAAAAGAAGTTCTCGAAAAATCAAAATTTTTTCTATTATAGTCTTCAAGACGACAACATATTGCCGATCGTAAAAAAGGTAAAACCACAACTCATAATATCCTGCTTAAGAGGACCTATCATAGAACAATTAAAATCCCATGAGCATATAGTAAACTACATCCAGAACTTTGATTGTCGCTTGATGTTTCTTTCGTCCTCTAATGTATTTGATGCTTTTGAGCACTATCCATCTTATGAATTTGATAAAACATTATCGAAGAGTCCCTATGGCCGTTTTAAGATTAGAATTGAAAACAGTCTTTTGAAACTACCTCCCTCAAAATATGTTATTGCTCGTCTCCCAATGGTTTTTGGAAACAATGCTCCAAGAACCAAAGAAATCGAAAATCTTATTGCTTCAAAACAGCCCCTTGAAGTATTCCCAAACACCATTGTTAATGTTACTAGTGATCGTAAACTGAGTCAACAAATACACTACATTATTAATCAAAAATTAACAGGTATTTTCCATCTAGGAAGCAGCGATCTGATTACTCATTTTGATTTCATTAAACGAATCATTTCAAGGAGAAAGCTAGAGGGGGCAATTTTTAAACAAATATTTACCTCCAATCAAATGAGATATTTGGCTGTCCTTCCGAAAGAAAACAAGCTTCCCTCCCATCTCAATGTCTCTTATGAATCAATCCTAGAAGATTTATATTTACTGTAAAACTAGTTACAGATCGCACAATACTTTTTTATATTTATATAATCAAAAAAGATTGAAATGGGAAGAGCATTTGAATTCAGAAAAGCAAGAAAAATGAAACGTTGGTCAGCTATGGCCAAAACCTTTACTCGAATTGGTAAAGATATCGTTATTGCTGTAAAAGAAGGTGGTCCCGACTCCGACAACAACGCAAGACTCAGAGCTGTTATTCAAAATGCAAAAGCAGCCAACATGCCTAAGGACAATGTTGAACGTGCAATAAAAAAGGCTTCAGACAAAAATACCGAAAATTACAAGGAAGTGCTCTTTGAAGGATATGCCCCTTATGGTATTGCAGTATTGGTAGAAACAGCTACAGACAACAACAATAGAACTGTTGCTAATATTAGAAGTTATTTTAATAAAGCAAATGGAAATCTTGGTACATCAGGATCTGTTGAATTTATGTTTGATCGTACCTGCAATTTCAGAATCAATCCTGAAAACATTGACCCTGAAGAATTAGAACTAGAATTTATTGACTTTGGAGTAGAAGAAGTTTTTGCCGATGACGATGGTGTATTACTTTATGGATCGTTTGAAAATTTTGGAGCCATTCAAAAGGAACTAGAAAATAGATCCTTTGAAATTCTGTCTTCTGATTTTGAACGAATTCCTCAAAACTTAACCAAATTGAATCCAGAACAACTAGAAGAAGTAGAAAAACTATTTGAAAAAATAGAAGAAGATGATGATGTAATGAATGTGTATCACAATTTAGACCTTACAAATTAAATATTCCGTTTTCGGGTATTTTACCTTTCACCCCTTTAAAATAATTCTTCATTTTAATGAAATCTTGCTTTACATCATCTGTTGGTGTAAATAAAGGATGAAATATTATTTCTCTTTTTAAATAGTCAAATGCCACCAATTGAATCGGGATATTAGCTTCTTTTGCAATGTAGTAAAAACCTGATTTCCATTTTTTTACTGGTTTACGGGTTCCTTCTGGAGCTATTGCTAATCGAAAGATTTCTCGACTGTTGTAAATATTGACAATCCCCTCTACTACATTTTGATTGCCTTTCCTATTTAAAGGTGCTCCGCCTAAACCAACAAAAAACCATGATGTTAGAGGATTGAAAAGTTCTTTCTTCCCTACATAATTAATTTCTTCCCTCAAAATACTTCGAATCATTAATCCAACCATAAAATCATAATTACTCGTATGTGGAGCAACAGCAATTATACATTTTGGTAGTTTTGGAAATTTACCAACTACTTTCCACTTAAAAATCTTCAGCAATATTAATTTGGAGAAAAAATGAAACATCTTGGTTAGTTATTTCTTTAGAAACTGATGTGCTTTTGATAAATCTTCTGGAGTATCAATTCCAATTGCCATTTGATTGGTCAAAACCATTTTCATTTTTTTTCCCTGCTCCAAATAACGGATACATTCAATTTTTTCTGCTTGCTCTAAAGGAGTTGTCTCAGAAGAGCTAAAATGAAGTAAAGCCTCTTTTCTAAACGCATACACGCCGATATGTTTGTAATAATTTTCGGGAAGTTTTGAGTCGCGATAAAACGGAACTGGACTTCTCGAAAAATAGAGTGCACAATTGAATTGGTCAACAATGACTTTTACGTTGTTAGGATTTTCCACTTCCTCTTTTTCGCTAAATGCAATCATAAGGGATGCCAAGTGTATTTCTTTATTCAGATCTGTTTCAAAAACTTCAATTAAAGCTTTTAGGCTTTGTTGATTCAAAAAAGGCTCATCTCCCTGAATATTAATCACAATATCTGCATCACTATACTCAACTGCCTCGGCAATTCGATCACTACCACAATCATGTTCTTTTTGACTCCGAAAAACAGATCCGCCTAAAGCTTCAATTTCTTTTTGAATTGCATCATTATCCGTTGCAACAATAACTTCCGAAAACAATGCCGATTCTAGAACATTTTTGTAAGTCTGTCCTATAACTGTAGAATCTCCAAGAGATTGCATAAGTTTCCCCGGAAAGCGACTAGCTTGATAACGTGCAGGAATAACAGCAATAATTTTCATAAACTTCAAAATGATCTTCAAAAATACTAAGTGTAAATTTAACTTCAGCTTTTGTTTTGTTTTATTTCATAAAAAAATCATTCTTAAAACCTACTAAATACAAATTTAATTGTGCCCGAGTAACTGCCGTGTAAAGCCATCGAAAATAACTAAAATCTGGGCCATCGGGTAAATAAGGCTGTTCAATAAAAACATTTTTCCACTGGCCCCCTTGCGATTTATGACAGGTTATTGCATAGGAATACTTCACTTGAAGGGCATTGAAATAAGAATTATTTTTAACCGCCTTAAAGCGTTTGTACTTCGAGCTTAGATGTTGATAATCTTCTTGAACTTTTTGGTACAATTTGTTTCCCTCTTCATAAGTCAAAGAGGGGTTTTCAGAACTGAGGGTGTTCAATAAAAGAACTGTCTCAAATGATTTTTCTTCTGGATAATCAACCAGTTGTACTTCAACTTTAGCAAATTTAAAATCATAAAGCTCATGATGACTCAAAATACGAAGTACTTTAATCAAATCTCCATTGGCGATAAACCCAGGAACAGAATCGGGTTCCAACCAAAAATAATTATTTTTTACCACCATCAGTTGGTCACCAACTGATAATTCAGATTCTAAAAAGAGGATTCTACTCCTGATTTGTTGGTTGTAAAGATTTGCTCTTTTATTGGAGCGAACAATAAATACAGTGTCTTCTAGCCCTCCACTAGTGAGCGCACCATCTAAAAGTTCTAGGATTTCATTTCCATCCTGTAGACGATGGATATCAGATGCTATTGATAAGTCAAAAGCAAAGGGATATATATCATTTTGGTTCATTTGAATTCTCAATTGAGTTGCATTTCCCAAAATTCCCGAATCTTTTTGTTGCCTCACAACTTCTTTCAATTCCCATTCGTTCACAATCTTGTTGAACTGTCTTTTTAGATAATCACCATCAAGTGCTGGGCTTATATCTAAATGAACAGGCGGAAGCTGAGCCGGATCTCCCGCTAACAATAATTTACAGTTAAAGCCCGAGTCAACATATTGCATAAGATCATCCAAAAGAGATCCATTTTCAAATAATTTGGCTCTTTGACGATCATCTCCAATCATTGAAGCTTCATCAACAATAAAAATCGTGTTTTTGTATTTATTGGGCTTCAAAACAAATTGAACTCCTGATCCTTTTTCACTTTTGGTGTAATAAATTTGTTTGTGAATCGTAAAGGCTTTTTTGTTTGAATAATTCGCAATTACTTTTGCTGCTCTCCCTGTTGGAGCCATCAATATGGCTCTAGAGTTTGCCTTAATTATATATTTTACCAAATGTCCAATAAGGGTAGATTTTCCAGTTCCTGCATAACCTTTTAATAAATACAAAACATTTTTGTCTTCGGAGTAGATAAAATCAACAATTGAATCCAGCCAATAATTTTGTGAGGCTGTAGCTTCAAATTGAAAAGTTTTATTTAATAATTTTTTAAACTCGGAAGAAGTCATTCTAAAATTTTAATTTGGGGAAAGATAATTCATTTCCTAAATACTTTCATGAATAAAAAAAAATTGTAGATTTGTTTTTTGATCAAAATAATTTTAAATGAAGATTGCAATACAAGCTTTACTATGGGTTTTAATACTATTTTTTAGTTACAAAATTTATGATTCCATCAATGGACCCATAAACTTTAATAAAGTAAAAAATGAACGTTACGCTGATGTAATTTCTCGAATGAAAGAAATTAGAAAAGCTCAAATTGCTCATAAAGACGTAAAAGGTTTTTATGCAAACAATTTTGATAGTCTCGTTAGTTTTGTTGACAATGGAATATTCACATTGATACAAAAACGTGACTCTTCGTATTTAGAGTACGACCGAACATACCGTATTGATATGCTTAGAGAAGTCATTGTAGTTGATACTCTTGGGTTTATTCCAGTTAAAGATTCTCTTTTTAAAAACTCAACCGACTATGCAGAAATGAGTAAAGTACCTGTCGGTGGTTCTGATGCTACTTTCTCTATTAAAGCAGACGTTATTGATAAAAACGGATACAAAGTCCCTGTTTTTGAAGTCAAAATAGCTAAAAGCGTTGTTTTATATGATCAAAATGAAGACTTGCTCAAACAAGAAAATGAAACGATTTCAGTAGACGGTGTAAACGGACCTGATATCATCTTAGGTTCTCTTACAGATGTTAGTGAAAATGGTAACTGGCCTTCAATATTTGATGCACCTGCAAAATAAAAAACACAAATCCACAGATTTATCCATCCTTATTTTTAGGGATGGATTTTCTTTTTGTACCCAAAAGAAAACTTGTTTTTACCCTATTAATGAATATGATAAAATAGATCAGAAAAAATTATCTGACTGGATCAATAAACAAGAATTCGTTACAACAAATGTTTTCTTGATTTATTTAGATAGTCTTTCAACCATTGTCCCTGAAGAATTATTTGACAAAGAAAATGCCTCTTTCTATGTTAAAAATGGAATAGCTCCAAGCAAAAATCAAGAAGTTTTATTTGATGTTTTAGAATCATTCAATCAAGTGGTGGTTTTCGTTGGAATCCCCTCTGTAGAAAAAGTTTTTAAAGAATTATTTCCAGACCATCAATCTCAACACCTAACCTCTTTTTTACTCGCCCCTTTGTCTCGGTTTTCAATGGGAACATCAAAAAAGCAGTTTTTTGTTCACTTAAGGAAAGGATATTTTGATTTGTTCCTTTTCAGGGGAACACAGCTATTATTGTTCAACACTTTTGAACAAAATCATGCTGACGAATTTTTGTACTACCTTTTATACATAATAGAGCAGTTTTATCTCAAACCAGAAAGCTTTAAATTGGCTTTCCTAGGAGAATATGAATGTTACAAAGAATATTATCAAGGGATTCAAGAGTATCACAACGATGTTGTTTTTATTGATGCACCCTCGGAAAACAGAAACAGTAGACATCCTGCACCCTTCCTAGAAAATAAAATAGCCTAATGCGAATCATATCAGGCTCTTTAAAAGGGCGTAGAATATTGGCTCCAAAAAAACTACCTGTACGTCCAACAACAGACCGATCAAAAGAAGCCTTATTCAACATACTAACAAACTGGGTTACTTTCAATGAAATCAGAGTTTTAGACTTATTTTCGGGAACTGGAAACATCAGTTATGAATTTGGTTCTCGTGGGGTATCAGAACTCGTAGCAGTAGATCAAAACAAGTATTGTGTCCGTTTTATTGAAGAAATTAGCAACAAATTTGGATTAAACTTTGAAGTAGTCAATCAAAATGTATTTAAGTTCCTTCAAAAACAAAATCAAAGCTTTGATGTCATTTTTGCAGATCCACCTTATGACTTACCCCATTCTAAGTTTAAAAAAATAGCTGATCTTATTTTTGAAAGAAACTGGCTAAAAGAAAAAGGGATGTTGATTTTGGAACACTCTAAAGAATACAATTTTGAAGATCACCCAAATTTTGAGTCTTCAAGAAATTATGGCTCCAATAATTTTAGTTTTTTTGAATAAAAAAGCAGGCCATAAGCCGGATTCTGTCGAGTCTTATCATTTATCTAGGCCTTTGATTACTCAAAAGCTCAAACCGCCTACCCTTTTACATCGAACGAGCCGCTCTCAAAAGCAAATTTACTTGGCGTTGCACCGCATAGAGTTTACCTGATTTCACTACAGCATTACCTGTACATACTTTCTGTTGCACTAGTCCTTTTCGTTTGTAACGAAAGACGGGCGTTACCCGCTATGCCGCTCTATGGTGTCCGGACTTTCCTCTCCTCATCAAAAATGAGCAGCGATAAGAGACCTGCTTATACAAAGGTACATATTATGTTAATAATTTAGCGGTTATTTTGGAGTAGTATGCTCCAATATCAATCCAGTTTTTTTTACATTTGAAATAATATGAAATCTTTTGTAGTATCTGCATTAAAATACCGGCCACAACAATTGAAAGATGTTGTTGGCCAATCTGCTATTACAGAAACTCTAAACAATGCAATTATCAAAAAAAAGTTGCCTCAAGCCCTACTTTTTTGTGGGCCCAGAGGAGTTGGTAAAACAACCTGTGCTCGGATTTTGGCCAAACGAATTAACAGTAATGACCAAGATAATATTGATACTAATCAAGATTTTGCTTTCAATATTTTTGAGCTCGATGCTGCCTCAAATAATTCTGTAGATGATATTCGCAACCTCAATGACCAAGTTCGCATTCCTCCCCAGACTGGAACACATAAGGTTTACATCATTGATGAGGTACATATGTTATCCACAGCTGCATTCAATGCCTTTCTCAAAACTCTAGAAGAGCCTCCAAAACACGTTATCTTTATTTTGGCAACAACTGAAAAGCATAAAATAATTCCAACCATTTTATCCCGTTGTCAAATTTTTGAATTCAAAAGAATTACAACAAATGATACTCAAAATTACTTAGCAAATTTGGCGAAAAAGCAAGAAGTTGCATATGAAGATGAAGCTTTGCACTTAATCGCTCAAAAAGCTGATGGCGCTATGCGCGATGCATTATCTATTTTTGATAGAATGAATAGTTTTTGTAATCAAAACCTCACTGCTGAAGCTGTGGCTGAAAACCTAAATATTCTCGATAAAGCTGCCTACCTCAAATTCACTGACCTTCTCATAATAAATCAAATACCAGATAGTTTAATGTTCTTCAATGAGATACTTACAAAAGGAATAGAAGGACATCAGTTCATATCAGGTCTTGCAACACATTTTAGAGATTTAATGCTTTGTAAAGAACCTAAAACAATACCCTTGCTAGAAATAAGCGAAAGCCTCCATCAAGATCATGCTGATCAAGCAAAAAAACTCACTTTAAGCTACTTATTGGAAGCCGTTGATCTGGCACATGGTTGTGAATTAAACTTCAAAAACAGCAACAACAAAAGGCTGCATGTCGAACTTTGTATCATGCAATTAGCCTCACTCCACTTTGATGGAGAAAAAAAAAAAGAAAGCTAATTCCGACCCAAAAATACAAATCCAGTTCAGATCAGCCTTCAACAAAAGTATCTGAACCAGAAACTAAACAAAAATTCACTGATTCAAGTAAACAAGAAAAAGAGGAAGCAATTATTCCCCAAAAAGTTGAATTCAAAAAGCCAAATATTAAAATTAAACCTGTTGAGATCAATCAAGTATCAAGTCTATCACTATCAAGTGTAAAAAGAAAGAAAGACTGGGAACAAAAACAAAAACCAACTGAAAAAGTTGATAATCTTCCAACAGAAGTATTTTCCGAAGAAGAACTCCTCAATGTCTGGAATCTGTATCAGCAAATGAAATATGAAAAGGGGGATCAAAATGTAGCTTCACTACTCAAAATAAGTACTCCTACCCTAAAGGATAACAATCTGGTTATTTTTAACGTACCCACAGATTTAAATAAAGTTGAATTGGAACGAGAGTTTACTGAGTTTGTACCACATCTGAGAGCTGAGTTGAAAAATTATGACCTCAATGTAAAAATCATTATAAATGAAAAAACTGAAAAAAATTTCATCTATACTCCAGAGGAGAAATACAATCGTTTAAAAGAAATTAACCCTGTAATTGATTTGCTGCGACAAGAGTTTGATCTAGACCTCTAAACGATTAAGCATTGTGTTTTTTGTACATGTCTTTGATCATACCGTATGAAAGGCCAATTTTAGGAACGTAAACTTTTGAGGCACCAGACCATTTTAAAGCTTTTAAATAAATTTCAAGTGCTGGCAAGATTACATCAGCTCGGTCTAAGTTTAGGTTGTATTTTAAAATGCGTTCTTCGTAACTCATTTTTTTTAATTCTTGATAAAAAGTATTGATTGTAATAAACATAAGAGGCTTTCCTTCTCTGGTATTGGAAAGCTTGAACAGTTTATTGATGTTTCCACCCGATCCTAGAAGATGAATTTTACTAATATTTTTGGTGTTTATTCCAATCCATTTTTCAATTTCTAGCCAAACCCTGTCGTTGACCATATCATTGAGCATACGAACAGTTCCGACTTTAAAAGATTTAGAAACCATTCTCTTTCCATTTTGGAGAATACTAAACTCTGTACTTCCTCCACCCACATCAACATAGAGAAAGTTTTTCTTTTGGCCAATACTGTCCGAAATTGTGGTATTCGAAATTATTTGGGCCTCTCTTTTTCCATCAATAACTTCAATCTTAATTCCTGTTTTTTTTTCGACTTTTTTTACAATTTCTTCTGAGTTGTTAGATTCTCGAAGTGCCGAAGTAGCACACGCCATGTATTTCTTTACTCCATTAATTTTCATGATCAATTTAAAAGCTTTCATTGCTTTTATGACACGTTTAATATTTTTAGGAGAAATTTCTCCAACAGTAAATGAATCCTCTCCCAAACGGATGGGAACACGAACCATTTCACTTTTCATGAAAATTGGCTGCGAACCCTCTACTTCGAGTACATTTGAAATTAGGATGCGTATGGCATTTGAACCAATATCAATTGAAGCTAATTTTTTAACTTTCATTTTCTAATTGTGCTTTAAGATATTCATGCATTTCCCACTGTGATCTGAAGGGTATCCCTTTTGATTTCTTAAATTCGTTCTGAGTAGATCCATTTAAAAGTCTGGCTTTTACATTATCATTCCAGCTTATCATAAAGGTGTCAAGTAATAGCTTTTGAAGATCAGTATCATAGATGGGACAGGCTACTTCTACTCTATTTTCAATATTACGGGTCATTAAATCTGCTGAGGAAATATACATTTTTGGATCGCCGTCATTCTCAAAAATATAAACTCTTGGATGTTCTAAATATTTATCTATAATACTAATTACTTCAATATTGTCGCTTACTCCTTCGATCCCTGGAATCAAACAACAAACACCGCGAACAATCATATGAACTTCTACTCCTGCTTGACTTGCTTCATAGAGTTTATTGATGATTTTGTAGTTTGTTATGCTATTGAGTTTTAATTTAATTTTAGCTGCTTTACCTGCCTGTGCATTTTCTATTTCATTATCAATTAAACGATTTAGAACAGAAGCTGTGTAATGAGGGGATACAATTAGATGCTTGTAGGTTTTGATTTTGTAGTTAACCTCAAAAAAACCAAAGACTTTACATACGTCTTTCAATATTTTTTGATGTGATGTGAACAATGTATAATCGGTGTAGACCTTAGCTGTACTTTCATTAAAATTCCCAGTACTAATAAAACCGTATTTTTTTAATTTGTTATCCTCTAAACGTTCAATCAAACATATTTTAGTGTGAACTTTTAAACCAGGAACTCCAAAGATCAGTTGAACTCCAGCAGTCTCTAGACGTTCCGCAAAATTAATGTTGTTTTTTTCATCAAATCGAGCTTGTAATTCGATTTGAACTGTTACTTTTTTACCATTCTTAGCTGCATTAATAAGAGAGCTTACAACCTGTGAATAATTCGATAAGCGATACAAAGTGATTTTAATAGTTTTTACTTTAGGATCTAAAGCAACTTCACGTAAAAACTTAATAACATAGGCATAATTGTGGTAAGGTGTATAAAGCAAAAAATCCTTTTCTGCTATCGAATTTAAGATGTTTGTATTGAGATTTAAATCTTTTATTGGCAGTGACGGAACTTCTGGATACATCAAATCTTTTCGATCTAGACTAGGAAAATTCATGTAATCCCTTCTGTGGTGGTATTTCCCTCCCGGAATTAGACTATCAGTAGTTCCAATTCCTAGTTTTTTCATTATTAAATTTAGGGTTTTTTTGGGTATTTCTTTATCATATACCAGCCGAACTGGGTCGCCTATCATTCGATCCTTGACACTGTTCATTATTTTTTCAACATAACTTTTACCAACATCTTCCTCTAAATCCAATTCTGCATCTCTGGTAATTTTTACCATATGTGCTTCGATTGAGGTGCAGTCAAACATATTGAATATTGTGTTAAAATTGTAACGAATCAGATCGTCCAACAGCATTACATATTGTACATCTCCCTCCTTGGGCAGTACCACAAAACGATCCAGTTGCTTGGGGATTTCAATAAGTGCATACAAATGCTTATTCTGCCCTTTTTCGTGGGTGTTTAGCGTTATTACCAAGAAAGCTTTATTGTCGCTAAAATCCTGTATTTCGTCATGTAAAATAACAGTAACCAATACCGGCCCAACTTGTTGGTTAAAAAAATTATTTAGAAACTTTTCTTGATGTGGGCTAACTTCTTTGTCATTCAAGAAAATTATCTTTTCCTCTGAAAGTTTCTTTTCAATGTCTTTGAAGATAGATAAACTTTGAAGTTGTTGCTCGATAACTATCCCGGTTATTTCCTCAAGTAATTCCGTTGCAACAACTCCTCCTAGGGCTTTTTTTCCTGTTAAATCTGATTGTGATATTCGCTTAACCGTAGCAAAACGAACTTGAAAAAATTCGTCCAAATTATTTGAAAAAATACCTAAAAATCTCAGTCGTTCAATTAAAGGGACTGATTCCTCTGAAGCTTCTTGTAATACTCTTGCATTGAAATCTAACCAGCTTATTTCTCGATTGACATATTTATTTGTTTGTTGTTCTCTCATTAAAAATTTAAAGATTTACGTGAGCCGCTAATTGAAGTTCCAAATTCAATAAAGGACCATTTATTTGTTTGAAAAGTTAGTTGAGTCCAACAAGAAGTTCTTAGAGCTGGCGCATTGTCGGTTGATAATTTTTGAGATAGTACAGAAAATGCAGGATTATGTCCAACAATAATAATATTCAATAATGAATCATCTGTTTTTTTTATAAAAGTAAGCAAATCTTTGGGGTTAAAAGTGTACAGTTCTTCTAATATTCGGATTTTTTTCAGGTCATAACCTATGGTATGAGCCAGTATTTTAGCTGAGTGTAAAGCTCGATTAGCAGGACTGGTAAAAATACATTCAGCCTCATCAAAAAGATTTTTCCAATGGTGTGAAACCCCTTGAACTGCCTTTATTCCTTTTGATGAAAGAGAACGATTTCTGTCCAAAACAGGCTCTTCCCATGAGGATTTAGCGTGTCTTAAAAAAATTAGCTTCTTCATCTTTAGGGGGCTAATCGTTTAGAAGTCCAATCCCCTTGTTTTTGAAGTGTAAACTCCATTCGATCGTGAAGGCGATTTGGTCTTCCTTGCCAGAATTCAATTGAACTAGGTACAACAATTAAACCTCCCCAATGTTCGGGTCGCTTGGGATCTTTATCTTCATAAAGGACTATTAGTTTATTCAATTTTTTTTCTAAAAAATCTCGATCTTCAATAGGTTCACTTTGTGCGGAAACAATGGCACCAATTTGGCTTCCCTTGGGACGAGAATAAAAATAATTGTCTGAAGTTTCTTTTGCTACTTTTTGTGCCTTTCCTTTAATTAAAACTTGGCGTTCCATAGCCGGCCAAAAAAAAGTTAGCCCAACCTTATCAAGAGCGTCAATCGCTTGACCCTTATTGCTTTTGTAGTTTGTGTAAAAAACAAATCCAGCTTTGCTGAATTGCTTTAACAATACAATACGTGCTCTGGGAAAACCATCCAATTCAAGAGTAGCAAGAGTCATTGCATTGGCTTCCTCTATCTGAGTATGCTCATCTGCAGCAGCAAACCAATCCTGAAACAAGTCAATAGGGTCAATTGACTTGATATCGTCATCCAAAGTGTTTTTTTCATATGATTTTCGCAATGAACCAATATCTTTTTCTTCTTTCATATGTGCAAGTTACAATAACCTGAAATGAAAATTAAATTTTAAAAGATTTACCGTCTTCTGCTAAATGTACATTTTCAAAATATTCTTTTGCTTCTTCTAAAAAAGAATTTAAATTACTGTAGCGACTGGAGTAGTGCCCTAGAATTAGACCTTTTGCATTAGCCATAGCAGCTATTTTACCTGCCTGAGCAGCAGTGCTGTGTTTAGTTTTGATGGCCAAATCCATGTGGTTCTCCAAAAAAGTAGATTCATGGTACAAAAAGGTTACATTTTTAATTAAAGTAACAATATCTTCTTTGTAAGCTGTGTCGCTACAAAAAGCATATGACTTTGGAAGTTCTGGATCAAATGTTAAGCTTTTATTTGGAATCAATTTTCCGATTGAATCAACAAAGTCTTTCCCTGCTTTAAGATTTTCCATATCACAAACCTCAACACCATAGGTCTTTGCAGATTGAAGATTTACTTTGCGCAAGCCTGTTTTTTCTTCAAATAGATAACCGTTTGTGTAAACTCGATGATCGAGGGGTACGGTAGATACCTTAATTTTATCATCTTCAAAAACCACAACAGAATATGGAGCATCTAATTCATGAAAATGCAAAGGATAGTCTGTCCATGATTTGGCAAGTTTGAGTTGTAATGTGATTATTTCTCTAATCCCCTGGGGACCGTAAATATGTAATTCAGCTTCTCTTCCTAATAAACGAAAGGTGCTTATCAAACCAATCAAACCATAAAAATGATCTCCGTGAAGATGAGAAATAAAAATATGTCGAATACGAGCAAACTTAATTCCCAGTTTTCGAAGTTGTATTTGAGTTCCTTCTCCACAATCAATGAGAATTAAATGACCTTTTAAGTCGAGTAACTGAGAAGTGGTTTGAGCTTTTTTACGAGGTGTTGCAGCGTGGCATCCTAAAATGATTAACTCCATAAGATTAAAATCCTAGATCACGTTGAATTCGATCTAAATGAATAAAATCATAGGCCTCTTTTAAGGTTGGAACAATAATTAAAGATTCTGGAAGAAAATTATATTGATCTGGAACCGCCACAAAAACAAAACCTTGATTATCGGCTTTTAATTTATTTAAAATTAGGCTTAATGCATCACTATGCTCATCTAAAAAAAAAAGCTTTAGGCAGTCTAAAATAACATCAGATTCTCCAATTTTTTCTTGATATGACTGACAAAAAATTTCCGGATTGAAAATAACATCCAAACCAATTTGAAATTCAATTATATTATTTTCATCTTTAATAATCATATAGATGGAGTCATTATTTTTGAAGCCAAGAGATAGATTATTGCCATACGAATGGCTACACCATTTTCAACCTGGTCTAAAATTATTGCTCGATCTGAATCGGCTACTTCTGAACTTATTTCCACACCTCTGTTGATGGGACCGGGATGTAAAATAACAATTTCTTTATTTAAACTTTTAAGAAGTGGGAGCCCCAAACCATAAAGTTGAGTGTATTCTCTAATAGAAGGAAAGTAACTTTTATCCATTCGCTCATTCTGAACTCTCAACATATTGGCAGCATCACACCATTGGAGTGCCTTTTTTAAGTCCAATTCTACTGTTACTCCTAAGGACTCAATATGCTTAGGCAAGAGGCTTTTGGGACCACATAACTTAACCTCTGCACCTAACTTTTTTAGTGCAAAAATATTAGATAATGCTACGCGGGAATGAAGAATATCCCCTACAATTACAATTTTTTTGCCAGCTACTTCACCAAATTTTTCACGAATAGAAAAGGTGTCTAGTAAAGCTTGAGACGGGTGCTCATGGGTTCCATCGCCTGCATTAATAATACAGGCATCAACATTCTTAGATAAAAAGGACGCTGCTCCAGGGTTGGGATGACGCATAACAATCATATCCACTTTCATTGCCAAAATATTATTGACCGTATCAATGAGAGTTTCTCCTTTTTTAACAGAAGATTGAGCTGCCGAAAAATTAATTACATCTGCACTCAAACGCTTTTCGGCCAATTCAAAAGAAAGTTTTGTTCGTGTACTATTCTCAAAAAAAAGATTCGCAATTGTTACATCACGTAGGGTAGGAACTTTTTTTATTTTACGATTGATTACCTCTTTGAAATGATCTGCGGTCTCAAAGATTAAATGAAGATCATATTCATTTAAATACTTGATTCCCAGTAGATGTTTAACGCTTAATTGGCTCATAAGGTTTCTTTAATCAAGTAGACCGCATCTTCGTTAGTTAATTCTTTCCAATTCACTTCTACTTTATCATTTTGTAAAGAATCTATTTGTCTCCCTACATAATCAGGCTGAATAGGAAGGTGACGACTGAATCTCCGATCAATCAAAGTCAATAATTCGATCTCTTTGGGACGGCCAAAAGACTCAATAGCAGTCAAGGCAGCACGAATACTTCGTCCAGTGTACAATACATCATCAATGAAAACTACGCACTTATCTTCAACAAGAACATTCATCTGCATTGTATTTGCAGCATGGGGTTTATCGCTTCTTCTAAAGTCATCTCGAAAGAAAGTAGTATCGAGTTTACCGAAAGCTACTTCGCTAACTCCATAATTTTTTTTTAACAAAACGATCAATCGATCAAGAACAAAAGAACCTCTGGGTTGTAGACCTACCAGTACTGTATTTAAAAAGTCTTGGTGCTTCTCTATTAATTGGCAGGCTAGACGATTTAGTAGGATGTCTATTTGATGTTCATTAAGAAGAAGCTTTGGCTGCATGCATTTAGTTTTATTTACAAAAATATTATTTTTTATCTAGTGATATTGATTTATGACAATAAAAAAACCCTCTTTTACTAAAGAGGGTTTTTTAAATATATTAGAAAAAAATTATTTTCTTTCCATCTTTTGTTTTAGATCAGCCAAAGCATCTAAATCTCCAAGGGTAGTCTTTTCAGAATTACTTGCCGCCATTTTCTTAGTTGCTTTACGTACGTTGTTACGTTCTTCTTCTTTGAAAAGAGCACTATGAGATGCTACAACACGCTTGAATTCTTTATTGAACTCAATAACTTTGAAACTTGTCTCTTCTCCAAGACCAAGCTTACTTCCATCTTCTTTTACAAGATGACGAGAAGGTACAAAAGCTGTAACATGTTCGTTGAAGTTAATGGTTGCACCTTTGTCAACGATTTCAGTTAGTTGAGCTTTGTGTGTCGTATCTACAGCAAATACAGTTTCATATTTATCCCAAGGGTTATCCATAGTTTGTTTGTGACCTAAACTTAATTTACGGCCTTCAACATCCAATTCTAGAACAATAACCTCGATTGTATCTCCAACTGTAAGAATTTCTGATGGGTGCTTTACTTTCTTGGTCCAAGATAAATCTGAAATGTAAACTAGACCATCGATTCCTTCTTCTAATTCAATGAATACCCCAAAGTTTGTAAAATTTCTTACAATTCCAGAGTGCTTAGATTGTATTGGATATTTATTTGTAATATCAGTCCAAGGGTCTTGAGTTAATTGCTTAATTCCAAGAGACATTTTACGAGTTTCACGATCTAATGTCAAAATCACTGCTTCTACTTCGTCTCCAACTTTCACGAAATCTTGAGCTGAACGCAAGTGAGTAGACCAAGACATTTCGGAAACGTGTATCAAACCTTCAACACCGTCTTCAATTTCGATAAATGCACCATAATCTGCAATTACAACTACTTTACCTTTAACTTTCTCTTCTTCTTTGATTGTATCTCCCAATTGATCCCATGGATGAGCACTCAATTGTTTTAATCCTAGCTGGATTCTTGACTTGTTATCATCAAAGTCTAAAATTACCACATTGAGTTTTTGATCCAATTCTAAAATCTCGTTCGGGTGATTGATTCGACTCCAAGAAAGGTCTGTGATATGGATTAATCCATCTACACCTCCAAGGTCTATGAATACTCCGTATGAAGTAATATTTTTAACTGTGCCTTCAAGAACTTGACCTTTTTCGAGTTGTCCAATGATTTCTTTTTTCTGCTCTTCAATATCAGCTTCGATCAATGCTTTGTGTGATACAACAACATTTTTAAATTCTTGGTTGATTTTAACAACCTTAAATTCCATTGTTTTATCTACATACTGATCGTAGTCACGGATGGGCTTTACATCAATTTGAGATCCAGGTAAGAATGCTTCGATTCCAAAAACATCTACAATCATTCCTCCTTTTGTTCTGCATTTCACAAAACCATTAACGATTTCACCTGTATCGTGGGCATTATTTACACGTTCCCATGCTTTGATCACACGAGCTTTACGGTGAGAAAGAATCAATTGACCTGTTCTGTCTTCTCGCGCGTCTACAATTACCTCTACTTTATCTCCAACCTTGAGGTCTTGATTGTAACGAAATTCGTTTAGAGAAATAACACCTTCAGATTTTGCATTGATATCTATGATTGCCTCACGATCAGTCATAAAAATTACTGTTCCATCAATCACATCTTCGTCAGCTGTATCTACGAAATTTTCTTTAACTAAAGTTTCAAATTCTAACAATTGAGCATCTTCAATTACATCGATTCCTTCTTCGTAATTATGCCAGTTAAAATTTGTTAAAAAATCCTCTGCGTTATTTGCAGTAGGTTGTGCTTGGGCTTCTTGTGGAGCAGCTTGATCGTTTGCCTCTTGCTGTGTATTGTTTTTTTCAGCCATTGCCGATAAAATTTGTATCCTGTTGTTTTGTAGAGCTTTAAATGAAAACAAACAGAAGTTGTTCTTAATTGTTTTTTTGGTCTCTCGTTCTACTTAATCATAAGAGTTCGCAAATGTAGGGATAATCTATTGATAGACAAAGTAGAGACTGCTATTTTTAAAAAATCCTTTTTTACTTAAATCTACAAAACGATTGATAAGAGTTAAATTTTATTAAATTAGTTTCATCATTTTAAACTCAAAGAATGCTATCAGAAAAAAAAGAACACTGGGAACATGTTTACAGAACCAAAAACCCCCAGCAAGTAAGTTGGACCCAAGAAAACCCCAAAACTTCATTTAACTATATTAAAAATAGTGACTTAGCAAAAAACTCAGCCATAATTGATGTTGGTGGAGGAGACAGCTTTTTGGTTGATTATTTATTGAAAGAAGGATACACTAACCTTACCGTATTGGATATTTCAGAGCAGGCAATTGAACGTGCAAAAAAACGACAAGGTACTCTAGGAAATACCGTAAATTGGATTGTTTCTGATGTATTGAACTTTAAGCCTTCAAAACCTTTTGATCTATGGCATGATAGAGCCGCTTTTCACTTTCTAACTAATGCTTCAGAAAAAAATACCTATAAAGATCTTGTTGATCAACATGTAACTCGGCACCTAGTAATAGCTACATTTTCAAATGACGGTCCTATTAAGTGCAGCGGACTAGTTATATCGCAATACAATGAAAAGGAATTAACATCTTTTTTTCAACCTGCATTTCAGCTCCTAAATTCTAAACAAGAAGATCATCAAACCCCTTTTAATACGATTCAAAATTTCCAATTCGTTCATTTAAAAAGAACATCGTAATAGCTAGGATTTTGAATTTATTTTGGAAAACATTTGCTCTAAAGCAGTTTCAATAGAAACGTTTGTGGTGTCAATTTCCAAAGCGTCTTGCGCTTTCTTTAACGGAGAAATAAGTCGAGTACTGTCCTGATGATCTCGGTCTATTACATTTTTTAAAATATCCTTATAAACCACATTTTCTCCCTTGGCTTTCAATTCATCAAAACGCCGTTTCGCACGAACTTCAGCATCGGCAACCAAAAAGAATTTAAAATCAGCTTCCGGAAAAACAACTGTACCAATATCACGTCCATCCATAACCACACTTCTAAGTTTAGATAAAATACGTTGCTGATAAACCAAATGATCACGAACAAAACCAAAACCAGCTATTTTACTAACCCATGAAGAAACCTCAAGAGTTCTCAACTCGTCGCCGTAAGAGCTACCATTGAACAACATTACATTAGAAGATTTACCCTTAATCCAACTAAAGCTTGTTTTATGTAAGGCTTCTTTCAATGCTTCTTCTTGAATGCTGTCCTCTTTTAGAAAACCATTTTTCTGAGCAAAATAACTTACTGCCCGGTACATAAATCCCGTATCAATGTAAGTGAATCCTAGTGCATCCGCTAGGCGTTTAGACAAGGTGCTTTTTCCCGTTGATGCATATCCATCGACTGCAATAACTTTAATTTTCATAGGATAAAGATAAGAAAGAGAATTTTGCTAAGCTCCTTTAATTTGAATTGACTTTTGAAAATTTACTAAAGTTTTTACTCGTTTATACTTAAAATCAAAAATCACTTGATTCCCCTTAATGGAAGAAACGCTCAAAGTTTCAACGGGTAATTCTTCTGGAACTCCACTCCTGTAAATTTCAACCAGGGAATCACGTTTGAAGGGAAACTCTACTTTGTGGAAATCCATAACTTCTTCTTGCGATCGAACCCCTTGTGATAACCATTTTATTAGCTGTTCTTGTCGATCGATTTGCCAAGAGGCTGGATACAAAGTACTAGAGGACCAAAGATGAATTTCTGAGTTTGACAATTCTTTTATGTGGAGTTTTAATTCATCCCAACGTAATTCTACCAAAATACCCTGATCAAAAATAATAAAGGTAAATGGCTCCATTCCCTCGAACTCAAAATTATTAACAAAGGTTTGATAATCCTTATACTCAAAAAACTTAAGTGCCATCTTCCCACGGCTCATTTTGTAAGTTCCATCAGAAAGATGAGGATCAAATGCTCCATTCAAAATACAAACCAACTGATTGGTATTTGAAAAAACAAACCAACTCCCTTTTGCTTGTGTATCTTGAGGGTAATAAATTGACTTATCCCCTAAAACCAGCTTATGCAAACCCGTTGCTGCCCTAACGGGGTCTTCATCTCTATTAGAAGTAAAAACAAAACTATCGCTGGTCAGAGGAATGAAACTCACTGTACACATAAGTGGCTACAAGTTTTTTGCGTTTTTAGCTTTTTGATTTGTTAAAGCCAAGGCTAAAACTTCTTCCATTTCTTTTACAAAATGAAAAGTCAATCCTTTCAAATAAGTGGGTTTTACTTCCTCAATATCTTTACGGTTACTTTCACACAATATGATTTCTTTGATCTTGGATCGCTTTGCCGCTAATATCTTTTCTTTAATTCCTCCAACAGGAAGTACTTTTCCTCTTAGGGTAATTTCCCCCGTCATTGATAAATTCTTTTTTACCCGTTTTTGGGTTAATAAAGAAACCAAAGAGGTTAGTATCGTAATTCCGGCACTTGGTCCATCTTTTGGTGTAGCTCCCTCAGGAACGTGAATATGAATGTTGTATTTATCAAACTTAAAGTCATCGAGCCCCAACCGCTTTGCATTTGCTTTTATATATTCCATAGCAATTGTAAAGGATTCTTTCATGATCTTACCAAGGTTTCCTGTAATATTCAAAACTCCTTTTCCTGGAGAAAGGGCAGATTCTATAAATAAGATATCCCCACCAACCGAAGTCCATGCTAATCCAATTACAACCCCTGCTACTTCATTGTTTTCGTACAAATCTCGAGTAACTTTGGGTGGTCCCAATATCTCAATTAAATCTGTTAATTCAGGTTTTACCGCATACTCCTGGTCCATAGCAATAGATTTGGCAGCATAACGGGTAACTTTTGCAATTTGTTTATCCAGACCTCGAACACCCGACTCACGTGTATAGAGTTCAACAATATGTTCCATAACTGCCTTCCCGAGTTGTATGGCTTTTTTATCTAAACCGTGTTCAATTATTTGTTTTGGAAGTAAATGTTGTTTTCCGATTACAACTTTCTCTTCGATGGTGTAACCACTAACGTTAATGATTTCCATACGATCTCTCAAAGCAGGATGGATATTCCCTATGTTATTTGCAGTTGCAATAAACATCACTTTGGATAGATCATAACCCAATTCTAGAAAATTATCATAAAACTCATTGTTCTGTTCAGGATCCAAAACTTCGAGCATTGCGGAAGAAGGGTCTCCCTGAGCACTGTTTCCAACTTTATCAATTTCATCAAGCACAAAAACAGGGTTTGAAGTTCCTGCCTTTTTTAGGCTCTGAATTATTCTTCCTGGCAAAGCTCCAATGTATGTTTTTCGGTGCCCACGAATTTCTGCTTCGTCTCTTAATCCTCCTAAAGAAACACGAACATAAGACCTTCCCAAAGCTTCAGCAATGGATTTTCCTAAAGAAGTTTTTCCGACTCCTGGAGGACCGTACAAACAAAGAATAGGAGACTTCATATCGTTTCTTAATTTAAGAACAGCAAGATATTCAATGATTCGTTTCTTAACTTCTTCAAGACCAAAATGATCTCGATCCAATACTTTTTGAGCTCTTTTTAAATTAAATTTATCGGTTGAAAAATGATCCCATGGAAGATCCAAAAAAAGATCCAGGTAATTGCGCTGAACAGAATACTCGGCTACTTGAGGATTCATTCGTTGCATTTTCATCAGCTCTTTTTCGAAATGAGCGCCGACCTCCTTGGTCCAAACCTTAGCTTTTGCTTGGATTTTCATTTCTTCAATTTCTTCTTCATACGAAATACCGCCCAACTCTTCTTGAATAGTTTTCATTTGTTGTTGAAGGTAATACTCCCTTTGCTGTTGATCCAAGTCGTGGCGTACTCGAGATTGAATATCATTCTTCAACTGCAACTTCTTGAACTCTACATTCATATACCTCAAACACAACAAAGCGCGTTCTTTAATATTTTTCAATGAAAGAATTTTTTGCTTTTCATTGACAGAGAGGTTCATATTTGATGAAACAAAATTGATCAAAAACGAATAGCTTTGAATATTTTTAATCGCAAAAGAGGCTTCCGAAGGTAAATTGGGATTTTCCTGGATAATTTGAAGTGAAAGTTCCTTTATGGATTCTGCAACAGCCTTAAACTCTGAGGCGTCAAAAGCCAATTCATCATCAACCGATTGAGTTGAAGCCAGCAGATAAGGTGAATCAGAAATTATTTTTTCAATTTCAAAGCGTTTTTTACCCTGAATAATTATTGTGGTATTACCATCGGGCATTTTTAAAACTCTTAAGATACGTGCAACAGTACCTAAGGAATAAATGTCTTTAGAACCAGGATTTTCAACCGCTTGATCTTTTTGGGCAACCACACCAATAACTTTAGATCCTTTGTTTGCGTCCTTGATCAGCTGAATGGACTTGTCTCTCCCAACTGTAATTGGAATAACAACACCAGGAAAAAGTACGGTATTTCTTAGCGGTAAAATAGGAACTTCGTTTGGAAGATCTTCTCTTTCAAGTGCTTCCTCGTCTTCTGAGGTTAACAAAGGAATCAAATCTGCTTCTGATTCAATATCTTGGAGTGACAGATTGTCTAAATTTGAAAAGATTGGTTTTGCCATACTATTTTTTATAAGTCATTGTGTCATTCAATCGTAAGCTTGGAGATTATTTGCACTCCAGTTCCTACAAAATGTTAAAATCAATAATACCAATTCAAGAGTTATGCCAATTAAAAGAAACTTAAATTTAATTTGAAAAGTGTAACAAATAATTAAAACTTCATCTCATTTTATGAAATGCAGTCCAAATTGAACAAAAAAAGTATTGACTAACTAATTGCAATGAGCAATCACAATGATGAGCAAGCTCTAATAGAAGTTTATCTTGAATATCACTAGGGCATATTCGTTACTGCATTGATAAAGTCGTGGGCTCGGGTTCAGTTCGAGTAATTAAAAATGATTAGTTTACGTTTTTGGGAACCCTTAGAAGCATTAATGCGCCCAAAATAAAGAATACAAAGAAAAATAAAATGGAGGTACGCATACTACCTGTAACCTGATCCAAAACCCCAAAAAGAATCATCCCGATGACAATAGCAATTTTTTCGGTTACTCCATAGAAACTAAAATAAGAAGTGGTATCGTCAGTTTCGGGAATGAATTTGGAGTAAGTAGATCGAGATAATGACTGCAATCCACCCATAACCAGGCCTACAAAACCAGCCACAATGTAAAATTGATCAGGAGTGCTAATAAAAAAAGCATACACACAAATGGCTGCCCAAATCAAGTTGATCACAAAAAGGGTATTTAGATTCCCAAATTTCTCTGAACAACGAGCAGTAATGATTGCTCCTACTATGGCTACTAGTTGGATCAAAAGAATGCTTACAATCAATCCAATTGTTTTATCAGAATCAGAGCCCCAATCGATCTCTTCTTCCCCAAAATAGACCGCAACCAGCATAACCGTTTGTAAAGAAGTACTGTAAACAAAAAAGGCCGCCAGATAGCGTTTTAAACGAAAATTCATGGTTAATTGAATCCAAACCAACCTCAGCTCTTTGTAACCGTTCAGGAGAATGTCCTGTGTAATCTTTTGACCTTTGTTTCCTTTTGGGAGGTAGTAAAAAGAAAAAAGGCTGAAAAAAGCCCACCAAACCCCGACTGAAACGAAAGAATACTTCATGGCAAGCATTGTTGATTCACTTTCTGTACCTTCAATGCCATACCATTGAGGCTTCATTATCATGGACAGATTGAACATCAAAAGGAGAACACTACCAACATAACCCATAGAATAACCTTGTGCAGAGGCACGATCTTGTTGATTTTCAAAGGCAATGTCAGGTAAATACGAATTGTAAAAGACCAGACTAGACCACAAACCAATCATTGCGAGGAAGTAGAAAAGAAATCCCAAATAAACGGTACTCAAATCAAACCAAAATAAACCAATACAGGACAAGGAACCCATGAACACAAAAAATTTCATGAATTTTTTCTTGTTACCAATGTAATCAGCTATACCAGAAAGTATCGGAGATATTAGGGCAACAACAATAAAAGCAGTTGCAGTTACAAAACTAATCATGGCAGTATTTTTTACAGAGTAGCCAAAAAAATCAATCTGATTGTTTTCGGCAAAAACCATCCCGTAATAGATCGGGAAAATAGCTGATGATATTACCAAGGGATATACCGAGTTTGCCCAGTCATAAAAAGCCCAGGCATTTATCAATTTTTTACTCCCTTTCGCTAAAGCTACCTTTGGTTTAAACATAAATTTAGTTTAGAAGTTCAAGATATGATATTAACGCCAGTTCAGACAAATATTAATTTTTCTTTTTTAAAAAATTGAAATCAAATAATGTTTTTATGTTCTAATATTTTAGCATAAGTAAAATTTATACTTACTTTTAAATTATTATAAGTCAATGTTCTATTACCTTATTATTAAATTATTAATTTGATTTTTTTTAGCTATTTTGTTTTTTTAAATTAAAGTAAAACTTTAAGTTTTATCTTACCGTATTATTTGCATTTAAAACCATCCAAAGTCTTGATTTTTAAAAACACATTCAAAAGATTTGTATCTTTATGAAAATTCCAAATTCATGAGAAAACTATTGCTCTCTTTATTTTTTTTTCCCCTTTTATTGAGCTGTCAAAACCCCAAAAAAAAACCTACAAAAAAAGTTAAATATCTTTTTGAAAAAACAGAAATCGAATGGAAAGCTAAACTTCGTAAAATGGCATTTTATGTATTAAGAGAAGCAGGAACAGAACGTGCTTTTTCAGGTAAATATGATAAATTTTATGAAAAAGGGACTTATCAATGTGCAGCATGTGCCACCCCTTTGTACCAATCCAAGTACAAATATGATTCTGGAAGTGGATGGCCTTCTTTTGATCGAGGAGAAGATCAAAACATCGAATATGATGTTGATTACAAATTGGGTTATGCCAGAACCGAGCTCAAATGCAATAAATGTGGAGGTCACTTGGGACATCTGTTCAACGATGGTCCTCGGCTAACTACTGGTAAACGCCACTGCATCAATTCTGCCGCTCTACATTTTATCCCCCCAAACCTATGAGTGAAAACTATCCTTTCCAGAGGTCTGATGAAGAATGGCGTAAACTTCTATCGGATGAAGAGTACCGAATACTTCGCAAGCAAGGAACCGAATTCCCAAACAGCGGTCAATACAACGCTCATTACGAGGCAGGGACCTACAATTGTAGAGGCTGCAACCAACCGCTTTACAGCAGTGAATCCAAATTTGACAGCGGTTGTGGATGGCCGAGTTACGACCAGAGCATTGAGGGTGCCATAGAATACCGCAAAGACACCAGTCTTGCGATGCTGCGCATAGAAATTATTTGCTCCAACTGTGGTGGGCATCAAGGCCATGTTTTTAATGATGGGCCAACGGTTTCCGGAAAAAGGTATTGCGTGAATTCAGCGAGCATCCGTTTTGAACCCAAAAATTAAGTTTAAGGGTTTTTTTCTTCCCCTTGTTTTTTTGTATTTTTGCAACATGAAAAATTGAACTTATGACAACATATGATGTAATTGTTTTAGGAAGTGGTCCAGGAGGATATGTAACTGCTATTCGTGCCTCACAACTGGGATTGAAAACTGCTGTTATTGAAAAGGAAAGCCTGGGTGGAGTTTGCCTCAATTGGGGATGTATTCCAACCAAAGCGCTTCTCAAATCTGCTCAGGTTTTTGATTACCTCAAACACGCATCGGACTATGGACTCAAAGTTACCGACTATGACAAAGACTTTGATGCGGTGATCAATCGCAGTAGAAACGTAGCCACAGGCATGAGTAAAGGGGTTCAATTCTTAATGAAGAAAAATAAAATTGACGTTTTGAATGGTTTTGGGAAAATTCTCCCCAAAAAACAAGTGAGTGTCGCACTTGACAACAAAACCAACACCTACCAAGCCAATCATATTATTATTGCTACTGGAGCACGCTCTAGAGAGCTTCCTAACCTTCCTCAAGACGGTAAAAAGGTTATTGGATACCGTGAAGCTATGACTCTGCCTAAACAGCCTAAAAAGCTTATTATTGTCGGTTCTGGTGCTATTGGAATTGAGTTTGCCCATTTTTACAACGCTATGGGTACTGAGGTTACTGTTGTTGAATTTCAAGACCGTATTGTTCCTGTTGAAGATGAAGAAATATCCAAACAGTTGGAGCGTTCCTTCAAAATAGCAGGAATCAACATCATGACTCAAGCCGAAGTTACCCATGTTGACACCAAAGGAAAAGGAGTTACTGCTTCTGTAAAAACAGCCAAGGGTAAAGAAACACTCAAGGCTGATATTGTTTTATCTGCTGTTGGAATCAAAACCAACATAGAGAACATCGGGCTTCAAGACCTAGGAATTGCCGTAGATCGAGATAAAATTTTAGTTAATGACTTCTACCAAACCAATCTCCCTGGATATTACGCCATTGGAGATGTAACTTCTGGACAGGCACTTGCCCATGTTGCTTCTGCCGAAGGAATATTATGTGTCGAGAAAATTGCAGGGCATAACGTTGAATCCCTAGACTATGGGAATATCCCCGGATGTACCTATTGCTATCCCGAGATTGCTTCCGTTGGATTAACCGAAGTTCAAGCCAAAGAACAGGGTTACGACATCAAGGTAGGAAAATTCCCGTTCTCAGCTTCTGGAAAAGCTCAGGCGAGCGGTACCTCTGACGGATTTGTAAAAGTAATCTTCGATGCCAAATACGGCGAATGGCTGGGCTGCCATATGATCGGAGCCGGAGTGACCGATATGATCGCCGAAGCCGTACTCGGACGTAAACTCGAAACTACAGGCCACGAGGTGCTAAAAACGGTTCACCCGCACCCCACGATGAGCGAAGCCATGATGGAGGCAGTTGCCGATGCCTATGACGAGGTGATCCACCTGTAAAACACCTTCAAAATAGACTACTTCGAGGGATTTTTTATTCCGAATTAAATCAATAAGGTGCTCGTATGGAGGACTTTGATCTGATTCCCTAATATATCCTAGACCGGATATCCTTACGTTTATCATTTACAAAGTAGCCAATGATCAGCTCATCGAAAAACTTGTTGATCCTAACGACTGGAATCAGTTGTAAATAAAAGCAGCGGGTTATGATATTGAGATTAAAATCAACGGAGTATAAACCGTGAAATTTACAGAAAAAAGTGATGTTTCTACAAAAGGTTGTATTTAATTAAAAAACATATGTGGGAGAACCATATGAGGTATAATACAAAAACATTACCCTAAATACAACAGAATAAGATTGAATTAATTACCTCAATATGAATAAAGGGTTTAAATAAATCAAAATACCTAAACTTTATCTTCATACCTTTAAAGGTAAATTGTTGTTAATATCCCTTTTAGGGTTTTAAAATCTCAAAAATCAAATGTCACTATCCAACATAAAAATAAGAAAGGCTACCCTAAAAGACCTTGAACTCTTGAAGGAATTTGAACAAAAGGTAATTCGATATGAGCGTGCGTTTGCAAAAAATTTAAAACAAGATCCTATTTTGTATTACGACCTCAAAGACTACATTGGAAGATTAGATGTTCAGGTATTAGTTGCCACCCTAGAGGGCAAGCCCTTGGGGTCTGGATACGCCATGATCAAAGATTCTGATGCATTCAAAACACCAAAACAATTTGCTTATTTAGGGTTTATGTATGTAATTCCCAAGCAGCGCGGAAAAGGAATCAATGGACTAATCATCAATGAATTATTGAAATGGGCAAAGGAAAAAAAATTGGTAGAAGTTCAATTAGATGTTTATGCAGAAAATGAAAGTGCAATTAACGCTTATAAAAAAATTGGATTTAAACCCGATTTATTGAAGATGAGATTAAGCAGTTAAATAAAAATAACAACCCGAAAAAGTTTTAACTAAAATAAAAACCTCATAAAATCAATTACGTGCAAACAACTGAGTGGCGCATGCAACCAAAATTTTACTGCAAAATACCTTTGAAGAAATTGCTGAATTCAGTAAAGAAAACGGGAAAGAAATGTTTTGAAAGAAAGACGCCAAGCATTTGCAGCAATGCAACAAATGCCAAGTTTGGGGGATGACCCTAACGTAATGAAAAAATGGTATGAAGAGAGAAAACGAGCGTTTGATTTATTCCCCGAGGATTATAAGCCTTACAAAAAGCTTTCAATGGCTAATCGGTAGGAGTCGAAACCAAAACCAAGGATCAGTCCTTTCGCATTTGGAGTTATGTAAGAGGTGTGTCTAAAGTCCTCGCGTGCAAATGTATTAGAAATATGTACTTCGATAACGCTGGTATCAATCGCTTTGATTGCATCACCCAATCCTACTGATGTGTGGGTGTATGCAGCGGCATTAATTATGATTCCGTCAAAAGAAAATCCAACCCTATGCAATTGATCGATAAGATCTCCTTCAATATTTGATTGAAAATAGTCGAGTTCAATTTGAGGAAACTTGGCTTTAAGATCAGCAAAATAATGGTCAAAAGTTTGATTCCCGTATATACTAGGTTCACGTTGGCCAAGTAAGTTAAGGTTAGGGCCGTTGATGATGCTGATTTTCATTTACATAATTTTATACAAAAATAGTCAAAGTTTTTTAGAATACTCGACAGCAAACAAAGAAGAACAAAAAGCTTATTTTTGAGCTATGAACTGGAAAGAATCACTAGAGCATTACGAACACTATCTCAAAATTGAACGTGGTTTATCGAAGAACTCAATTGCAAGTTATATTTTAGATGTTCAGTCTTTGATGATTTTTTATTCAGAAAACAACTCCTGTACCCCTATAATTTGCTCTAAGGAAGATATACAGCACTTTTTGTATGAAGAAGCCAAGATTGTAGAGGCGCGGTCTCAAGCACGTCGAATTTCGGGTTTAAAAAGTTTTTTTAATTTTTTAGTTTTTGAGGGATATCGAGAAACCTCTCCAATTGACCTTATTGAAAGTCCAAAATTGGGGCGTAAACTACCTACTGTATTGTCCTTAGATGAAATTGAACAGTTACTCAATACCATCGATCTGGGGCATCCTTTGGGACATCGAAATAGAGCCATCATTGAAACCCTTTACGGAAGTGGTTTACGAGTAAGTGAATTGGTAGAACTCAAAATATCGGATCTCTATTTCAAAGAAAACATGATGCTTATTACAGGAAAAGGAGACAAACAACGCTTGGTTCCCTTGGGAGCTTATGCAAAAAAATACATCAAATACTACAGAGACGAAGTTAGGGTGCTAAACAAAATTGCTGAAGAAGATCGTGACACTCTTTTTCTGAATCGGAATGGAAAAAAACTTACTCGTGCAATGATATTTACAGTGGTAAAGCAATTGGCAAAAAAAGCGAAAATTAATAAGAAAATAAGTCCACATACCTTTCGGCATTCTTTTGCAACACATCTTTTAGAAAATGGAGCTGACCTGAGAACAATTCAAACCTTAATGGGACACGAAAGTATTACCACAACCGAGGTATACATGCATTTGGACACTCAGCAGCTATCGCAGGTTTTAGAAAACTTTCATCCGAGAAATAACTAATTGTCTTTTAATTTTAAAGAAGTAACTGAAACTAATGAAGATGATATGCCTGAATTACTTAGCTTGAAAAAACTCGGACGTCTCTGTTTGAATTCATTTTTATAGCAGTTCGGCAGTAACGAGCAAAGGCGCATCTACTATCATCATTATCACTTCCTGAAAATCTATCAAACTTATATCCCTCATTTGGAGTTGCTGAAATTGTTATTACAGCTCCTGTATCATAAGTCCCATTAGCATCTGGTGTTACAAACCCTCCTTCAGAAACAGTAACAGTTAAGGTATATTGAGTAGGAGCTGGTTCTTCTGGAACAGCAGCGTCCTTTGAACAGGCTAAAAGTAGAAAAAGAATAAAGATGGAAGCTTTTCTCATTTTGAATGAATATTTATGACACCATATTATAATTAATAATTTTAATAAACAATTAAAAATGGTGATAATACAATCTTAATACTCTTCAAAAAAGCTTTTAATCAACAAACAAAGGAAGGTCTTCAACCTCGTCTACCTGTTGTTTTAATTTAGGTAAAACTTATTCTGAAGCACTTAGTTTGAAAAAAACTTGGACATCTCTGTTTGAATTCATTTTTATAGAAGTTCGGCACTTGCCAGGGCCTGCCCAACATCCATTAGATTTGTTATCATTATCACTTCCTGAAAATCTATCAAACTTATATCCCTCATTTGGAGTTGCTGTAATTGTTATTAATGCTCCTGCATCATAAGTCCTATTAGCATCTGGTGTTACAAAACCTCCTTCTGAAGTAGTAACGGTTAAGGTATATTGAGTAGGAGCTTGTTCTTCTGGAACTGAAGCGTCCTTTGAACAAGAGTTTATAAATAGAAATAAAAACGATATTAGGATAGTACCTCTAAGAATATTTTTCACAGTATAAATGTATCTAGCTTAAATATACTAATACTTTTAATAAGCAACCTTTAATCAATAAACAAAGGCACATCTTCAACCTCGTCTACCTCTTGTGCATTTGAGAAGATCTTCTCATATATTCAATTATTTACCATCGATAAACAAAACTGTTTTCAAA
>MDSY01125510.1_pt1 | contig 47606 bp, 25 predicted proteins | sample 811131 | NCBI WGS metagenome assembly MDSY01 (sample SAMN05326643, study PRJNA326480) | marine metagenome | isolation source: seawater | place: Atlantic Ocean: South West | collected 2010
GCTCGTTTTCGACGTTCACCGTCGCCGGCTCCAGTCGTCGCGGCGACGAGTTTCCCGTGCCGTCGGAAAGGCCCCCCTCTATGGACGCCCCTATGTCACCTAAATCGCCCCCATCACTGGTTTTCACAAGCGCGAACGAAACGTCCCCCCCCTCCACCGGGTCTACGAAAACAGTTTCAGAAACCGTCACGTACCCGGGATGGGAGGCGGTGATCGTGACGTCGAATCGTTTCGAATTATCATTTCCACTCACTGGCCGCGCGAAGAACCCAAGCGCGTTCGGCGCGAAGGGCATGTCTCTATTGTCCATTATCAAAGCAGCGGAGGGTAACGCCTTGTTCGATTTGGCATCCCGGACGAAGCCTCTCAACGCCCCTTTTGTGGCCATCTCCGCGCACGCGAAAATCCCCCCTCTATGGTCGCGCCACACCTTCGCCAACACCTCCTCCTCCGGCCACTTTTCGTCGTTCACCTCGATGGTAATATCCATTGTCTGCGTCTGGATGTAGTGCCAGTCCTGCATGCCTCCCCAGAGCGGGTACCAGTTGGCGCCGTTGGTTATGCCACCAACGAACTCCTTTGATTTGTGCATGGTGGGGTGTCCGTTTGCGTACGCAGACGCTAGCCGCTTGAACGTCGTATCGTCGGGCGCTTCGGCGTAAACAGATCGCTTCGACCCCGCCTTCGCGTCCCACGGGTAGTTAGCCACGACCGCGCCTTCGTGGAAGTTCAAAGCGGCGGTTGCGTTTATGAGCTTGCTCCACTTCATGATAGATGCCGTTTCAGGCTGCCGCGTGTCTAATAAGTCAGGCATTGACACTTCATTATATTGGTCCGGCCAGTCCCGGTTCAAGTCCTTGCCGTTCGCGTTATTTCTCGCGTGTGATTGAAATCCATCCGGGTTTATGCTCGGGGCAAAGAACAGTCGGGTTGAGGTGGCTAAACGTAATGCGGTTGCGTAATACAAATCGTCGCCTTCCTCAGCGACCGTGATGATACCATCCATAACCTGGTCATCGTCTGCTTTTCCTTTCTTCGCCGCTACGCAAACTAGCTCTGCCAATCGCAAAATAAGCTCCCTTCCAACTGGTTCATCGCCGTGCATGTTCCCCAGGAACGCGAACGTGGGCTTCGGTTGCGTGCGGCCGGGGTCAGCAGATACTTCCAACACACGGATTTCCTCTCCTTTCACACTAGTGCCTATTGACGTCAACGAGCTCATACCCGAACACGGGCCCGCGTGTAAAGCATCAAGCGCGGATGCGAGATCTGCGTTGGAGCGGTACCGCCAACCAAGAGCGAGGGTGGCCGCCTCTACTGGCGCCAAACATGCGACAGAGACGAACAACACGAACGCCAGACCGAACGCGGGGACCCACCGCGGAGTGAGGTGCGCCCGCATCGGAGGCGACCGACGCGACGTGGTGACGACGCGCGGTGCCCGACAGTGTGCGCGCCTCGACGATCGACATAAATAATGTGCCTCGGTGCCGAAAACCGGGTGCGTTTGGCTTTTGGAGAAATGTCTAGTCGATCTCTCTGTCGAGCGATTTTCGTGAGTCACGAACCGTCAGATTCGAAAAATCGCAAAAATCGCGAAACGGACGTTCGTGGCACGAACGTTTCATCATCGGTGTCGTGGTCCGCGCGCAGCACTTTGCACGGCGCCTCGTGGCTGTCGAGCTTAGAACCTGGAGACCTCGCAGCTCGCGCGCCTCGTGAATCTTCACGTCTGGCGTCTGCGCACAGGTACTGGAGGATGGTGCCGCCCAGCCCGCATGTGGGGGGTGCGGTGACTCCTCATGCTTCACGGGGGTACAATAAGGAAAACACGGCGGGGATGACACCAGGCGCAATGGCCTACGGAACCACGCCAGGCGCAAAAACCAACGCGGAAAGCGTCGCAGAGGTGCGTTAGCTTACTGATATGTCACGATGGAGACGTATACGCTCCTCTTTCCCATGACACATCCCCCAGGGACGTCGCAACCACCCGTCGTGAAAGCATCGGCGTTTCCGAGACGAAACATGACACACGTGCACGGAGTGGACACGTACCGCGCACGTCCAGAACGCGCTTTCTCCACCACCCACGACTGGCTTTGGGAGTGTTTGACATGCATTCACTACCCAATACGACTTTTCAATCGAATGACCTGACCTCCTCCCTCTTCCCTAATGCTGTGCCTTCGCTCGATCTTCCCGAAATCGAAAACGAAAACACAAAACCAAAAACACCAAAATCGAATTTAACAGCGCGTGGAGCGCATGAAGGAGCGCGTTAAGAATTTGTCCACCCCCGCTCGACGCCCGACCGCGGCGTGCGACGTGATGGACAGCGCTGGTGTTATGCACGTGAGTTTCGCGCCCGGGGTGGGGGGCACGCCTGCGATTGGTTCGGCGATGCCTCACACGCCGTCGACGGCGCGCAACGGGTTGCCTCCGGCGTCGCACAAGACACCTGGGGCATCCGTTGCCGTCTCCGCCAGACGCACGCCTGGGGTGCCTTCCAGTGCGTACTCGGGGGTGAGGACTCCAGGAACAGCTCACACGGCTACCCACACCACTACTACCAAAACTCCCGGCACTCAAACCCAACACGTCCGCTCGCCAACTGATCAGATGCTCATCGATTACCTCCACTCCGCGAATAATTTAACCCCGCCGTACGTGCGCAGCGAGCGCGAGCGTTTGATTGGCGCTTTACGCGAGAACCCGTGTGCGCAGACGTGGTGCGAATTTTTGGAAACCGAAGAGCAGGCCATAGGGGATGACACGACAAAATTTGCACACGGGTCTGGGTCGGGCGATTCAAACGCCGGGCGCAACGGCGTTTCCCTTTTTCGTTTGTTCGAGCACGCCACGCGGACGTTGCCGCAAGTCAGCCGGGCGGCGTCGCACGAAGTACAAGGGTACTACTTGAGGTTGTACCTTGGTCTAACGCGGCAGCAAATGCAATCAAACATGGACGACGCGCGTGATACGTTCAAGTACCTGAAATCGGAAGGGTTTTGGCAAAAGCACGCCATGTTTTGGTCCGAATGGGCGGCGTTTGGGTTGCAATACAAAGGCACGGAAAAGGCGCTTAAGATTTTGGGCAAAGGGCTGGACAGCGGAGAGGTTGTGGAAGGGCTATCAGTTTTGAGCGACATGAAACAGAGCATCGAACGGGGGGAGTTTGGGGGGAGTGGGGGGGTTGCTGGGGGTTTACGAGGAACAGGAGGTGCTTCTGAAGTGGAACACGCTAAGAATACCTCTGTACCTCCGTCCGCCGCGGCGCCGACCCCTCGTCTGCGCGCAGGTGGCGTGGAGTACACGCACACGGGTTCCGTGCCTCCGCCGTTCCCGTCTGGTATAGATGACGCGACACTTCAGGTTCCTTCAGTCAGCAAACCGTCTGCACGCCCCGCCATGGACGACGACATAACCATGGAGATTTGCGGCGACAACACGGGTGAGCCGCGGCGTTCGCAAGTCGCTCGAAACCCGACAGACCGGTACGCCCCCACGTTGATGGAAGAAGACGCCACGGTTGCGGTGCCCCCAACGATGTCGCGGCAGCTCTCCGCGCCAGCGGCGATGAGCGGCGGTCGTCATCACGCCGCCACGGCGCCCGCCTCCTCCTCCGCCGCCGCGCACGCGGCGGCGCACGCGGCGACCTCCGCCGCCGCCGCCGCCGAGGACGCGGCGGCTAAGAAGGCGGAGGAGAAGAAGAAGCGCCCCAAGATCCGCGAAAACTCGGAGATGGTGGTGGTGCGCGGTGTGAAGTATTTAAAGTTAGAGTGCGTGGGGCAGGGCGGGACGTGCAAGGTGTACAAGGTGCTGTGCCCGAAACGAAAGACATATGCGCTGAAGCGAATAAAACTAGCGGGCCGGGAAAGAGAAACCGTCGCCGGTTTCATGGATGAAATCCGTTTGCTTCAGGGGTTGCGCGGCCGGGATAACATCATTCAATTAATTGACGCTGAGGTGTGCAAAGCCGAAGGTCTCATATACGTCGTGCTGGAGTACGGCGAGATTGACTTAGCCCGACTTTTGTCGAAGCGCGAAAAACAAGCAAGGGCTAGAGAAGCTAAGAATGGAGAATCGCAGACAAAAAAATCAAGCGCGATGATTGACGACAACTTCCTTCGGTTATACTTCGAACAGATGGTGGAAGCCGTCGGTACGATTCACTTATCGAAAATCGTACACAGCGACTTGAAGCCCGCGAACTTTCTGTTCGTGGAAGGTGCGCTGAAGCTGATTGATTTCGGGATCGCGAAGCAGGACACGAGTAAAAGCGACACGACGAACATCGTTCGAGACCACCAGGTCGGGACGGTGAATTACATGAGCCCGGAGGCGATTTTGAACGGGCAGCCTTCTGCGCTTGGAGGTCCGATGAAAGTCGGCAGGGCTTCCGACATCTGGAGCCTCGGCTGCATTCTGTATCAGATGGTGTACGGCCAGACCCCGTTCGCGCGTATAAACGGAATGATTCCGAAACTGCACGCGATTACGGATCCGAAACACGAGATTCAAATTCCGCAGGTTGCGAACCCACACCTCGGTGATTTGATTCAAAAGTGTTTAGCGAGGCACCCGCACCGGCGGATAACCATCGAGGGCATTCTGAAACACCCGTTTTTACGGCCAGCCGCGGCAGAAGTCGCCGCTACTCCGACACCTGGGAAGGGTGCGCCTGCATCGCCTGCACCTTCTGGTTTAAGTGCCTCGCAGCTGACCAACCTGCTGGAGCAGATCCAGAAGCACGGCGCTGACGTGGACGTGGGGGCAGTGACCTCGGAGGTGTTCCGGCAAATTGCAGCCGGCGCGTCGGAGGTTTCCGTGTCGCCCTTGTTGCGGAAACACGCCAAGAAGAAAGAAGGGGTTACGATTGAGGAAGGCGTCGCAGATGGCGAAGATAAAGGACATTTATCCTCGGGTTTGACGCAGGATATCGGCGCGATGGCGTTGCCGACGGAGTAGCGCATCATTGATTGATTTAGCAAAAAATTGGGATGGGTGTTTTAATACTTTGGAAATTTAAGACAAAATAATCTTCATAAGGCTTTCACTCTTCTCCTACTAGAACGGCTTGAACACCTTCATCCGATTGAACATCTCCTTGGAGCTTATTTTTGTCCCGGCTGAGCCGTCTTCCAGTTTCGGCGTGAACGTCCTCTCCACGACCATTACCTCGTCGCAGTCTAAACGCCGCTGCGTCGTCTCCCATCCCATCGGCGTAACGCTCTCCGTGAGGTGCACCCATCCAACGTCCCCCACGTCCTCAAACGACGTGTTCCGGAACACGTACCCAGCTTCCTTGCCGAAAAGCTCGGAGTTGCCTTCGAAAGGCTCCTCCCACTCGCCTATCGGGTACACCAACGAACGCACGCCTCGGCCGGTTCCAGGATCAGTCAAAACCAAAAACTCACCTTCCTCCTCCCCAGTCTCTCGCCACTCCTGTTGATACGGGGCGACAGCACGTTCCGCCGCCTTTTCTGGTGTCAATCCGTGCGCTTGCAGGTACTCCACAGCTCCCACGCTCAGCGTGCCCTCGCGTCGCCACATCCCCACGAACACGGACGGGGAAGCATCGCCCGCCATCGCCACCGTCGATCGTACTGTCGAGTTTACGGGACGCAAACGAAGTCTGCGCGCGCTGGAAACGCGGCACGCCGGGACCGCGGAGGGGAAGGAAACGGACGAGCAGAACATACGAACGCACGTGTTACGCGCGGAGATGACCGATTCGGAGGTGCTGAATCCAAGTCGCGCGCGGGTGTGTGGGTCGTCATCAGAGAGGACCGACCCCATCGGAGGCTTCGGTGTCATCAGAAACCTGTCAGGTTTCGGGATTTCGGGACGACTTTCTTTATCTTTCAACTCCTTCCCCTCGACACATCACACCTCACGTCACACCACACAATGTCTGCCATCACCCTTTCCTCCACCTTCAACGTCGCGCGCACCGCGGGTCTCGCCAAGTCCCGCGTCGCGAAGGTACGACGAAAGCTTTCCAGAACCCATAACATCTAAAGCCGTCTCCGTCATCGATCTCCGATCCATCGCGATCGTATGTCGGATGTTTTCGCCCCGAAACGTTAAAGTAACAAAAGGGCGATCCAAACTCGCCTCCCTCGTGTCCATCCCCAGTCCTGGATACACGTCTGACCTCCGCAATCCATCCTCACGCTCCACACATCACAGACCACTCGCCGCGCCGCTGTCGCCACCAAGGTACGGCGAAACGCGGGGCGCACTCGATCGGACTTCGATTGGATTTTCCCTTTCGTGAAGGATAAAAACACGTGACTCATCAGATGGATTTTTTGTTTTCACTTCATTCTAAACATCTTCCTCCCCGTCTTCCCTCACAGGCCGTGGTCAAGGTTGGCGACTCTGCCCCCGATTTCACCCTGATGGGCGCCGGTTTCGATACCACCACCCTGTCTTCCCTGAAGGGCCAGAAAGTCGTCCTGGCGTTCTTTCCCGCCGCGTACTCCGGCGACGCGGACGGCGGGTGCCAGTGCCAGCTCGCGAGCTTGAAGTCAATTTCCAAGGAAGACGGCGTGTCCGTGCTGGGCATCACTCGTGACACCCCCTTCGTGATGGGTCCTTGGTCCGAAGCCGCCGGTATTACGTGCCTTTCCGACGTGTCGAACAAAACCCAGGAAACATACGTCGGGGCCATTGACTTCGGCAAGTTCCTCGATGACCTCGATGTGTCAACCAACATGGCCGGGTACATGTCCTGCAATCGAGGATGCGTCGTGCTTGACGAAGACCAGAAAGTCGTCTACACCTGGGCCGGCATGCCCGACGAGCTCCCCGACACCACCGAGATCCAAGCCGCGCTCGGGATCGGAAAGGTGAACCTCGAGTAAATCGAGGGTATCAGTGTCGTAATTCAATAAAAGTACCATGTACTCAAGCAAGTTAAAGAAGTATCAACACTGGAATAAAATCACAAATAAGAATACATAATAAATCGTCTCGCTCGCACGTCGTACAATACCCGTCACCATCACGCTTCTTTCCTTTTTGAGCTCTTGCTTTTCCTTTCCAGATTCGCTTTCCCTAGACGTTTCAGTTCCTTGACTAGCCTTAAAACTCCAAAAATAAAGACAACAGGCTGGCCTATTAAACACACCGTGGCGAGCACGGGCAAGCGCTGGCGTTGCGCCCACGTGAGGTCCTTTTCTGTTTTGCACTCGGGGCGCAATCTTCCCTCCGCGGCGCCGAAATCAAGCTCCCCCCTTTCATACGACAGGTCCACGTCACTCCAGGACCCTTCCAGGTGTGCTAACGGAATTCTTTTCGTCATCTTTACCACGTTATCGTCCCCACGGATGTTTAGAACTATCAATCCAGTTACAGAATGTTTCTTCTTTGCGTCGGAAACGCTCGACGCGGGCGACGGAGAATGCGGATCGCCGTCCGGCTGTTTGTCTGTTGCGTGGTAAGTACCGTCATCCGAAAAGTCAATCGCGACTTCCCCGAAGTTCCGTTGGATGAACCGCGTGCGTCGCAACGGTCCTACGTCAGGCCACAGCCACGGGGGAAGGAAATCAGGGAGTAAAACGCCGAATAAAGTTCGCAGCCCAAACTTTTTAGGAACCTCGTCTAGAATCCCGTGCGTCATTCCCGAGCTTGTGATTTCTACTAATTCATACGGCAAAACACACCGTTCTGGGCTCGTAATAATCTCCGCGTGGTGCACGTCGCCTGACAGGAACACGACCCTTTGTTTTGACCGTTCAATTAATGACATCAGCCGTCTCTTCTCATCCGGAAACTCGTTCCAAGATTCCACGCCCGATAATAATCCATCGACAACCTTTTGCGTCTCCGCGTGGACTTGGATGGAGCTGCCAACTATTGTCACGTCGACGGGTAGGTTGTCTTGTTCTGATTGGATGAATGGCTCGGTAGTCTGCTTGACGTCTTCTTCACCACTACCAGTAACCCCAACTCCAAGCGCGGTCTCTAGCCACACCCACTGGTCGTCCCCGAGCAGCTCGCCTTTTTCTAACCTTTGGTGAAACCGCGTGTCGAGCAGAATCAACCTCGCGCTACGGTTCGCGTGCGTGCCCAACCCTCGGAACGTGTGGTGCGCGTAGACACCTTGCCGCTGTCGTCTAGGCGAGTCCTTCCCCTCCCCTAAAAAATCAAGAAACACCTCCTTCGCGAACGACTTCTCCTCCCAATCCGCGCCCGCGTTGTTGAACCCGAAATCGTGGTCGTCCCACGTGCCCAGGATTTGTGTTTCTTCAACCAACTTCTTATAGCCCTCGTGGTTGCTCTGCGTCTTGAACGCGTTGCCGTGCTCTTCGTTGCCTATATACACCCTAGTTCTGTTCACCTTCTTGTCCGCGTAAATCACATCGCCTAGCCACACGAACGCATCCGGCGCGATGCCCCGCACCGCGCCCCACACCGTTTGAACCTGGTCGTGCCGGCTGCAGCTGCCGAACGCGAAACGCAAATCCGCGCGGTCCAGATGGGCGGGCGGAACCACGTGGGTGGACGGCACGCCGTGGACCGTGCCCGCGCGGAGAATGCACGACAGCAACGCGAGTAAGCACAAGGTAGTGCTTTTGTGCGTCATTGCGGTGTGAGCACGTCCAGACACTGCACGAAAGCACACCTGTGTGAGCTGTCACAAGTCTGACTCGGCGTACGACTGATCCCAGATAACGGACGCGGCCTGGGGGGTGTCACCAATCTCACCGCTCGTGTCCGACGTTCCGAGTCTCGCTGGAGTACACAGAGACAGAACAGGGGCCTGTAACACTAAACACTAAGCCCTAGACTGTGCCTCCCTACCCAACGCGACGCAACCCCAACGCGATGTAGAATATGCGTTCGCTTTTTCAGTGGACGCTGGACTGAACGCAATCGATGGTTCCCGTCCCGGTTTGAAGCGAATCGAAGGAGTTTCAGTGAGCAAACAGTCTACTGCTTTTGCAAGGGTTTGAGGAAATAGAAGACTGCCAAGCCTGTTCACCTGTTCTTTTGGTTGGTGGGAGAAATTCTCTCGCATTCTCTCCTCAACAAAGTCCACCCCGTCGCCGTACGGCTCCCCTCTTTCAACTGCACGAGCTTGTTAGCGAAACACTCGGCAGCCATGGGTAAGACGGATGTCGTCACGCGTGAATACACCATCAACCTTTCCAAGGCGGTTCACGGGATCACCTTCAAGAAGAGGGCTCCCCGTGCGGTTCAGGCGGTAAGTGATGTACCGGCATCGGTTATAGCGCACGATTTTCTAGGGCTACGGCGGGCACGAGACGCGCGGTCGTGACCCTTTGCGAGTCGTGTACGACCGCGGCGAGACGCGCGTTGGTTTATTCCGTGTCGTGGCCGTCGAGTGCTGCCGAAATTGTGGAAGAAAACGCACTCATCCCCGCACACGAGACGCGTTTTCCGAAGCACCCATCGCGTCGCGTTTTTCCATCGCGAAATGCTCAAACCCGACTTCTCCTAACCATCCCCATCCCCGGCCCTCGACTCCACAGGTGAAGAAGTTCGCGCAGAAGCAAATGAAGACCTCGGACGTGCGCGTGGATGTGAAGCTCAACAAGGCTATCTGGTCCAAGGGAATCCGCAACGTACGTATTTTACCCAAGCGCGTCCCCTACCCGCGTGAAGCAAGCATCCGTCTTCTAGGGTTTTCGAGTGGCCATAAACTAACCATTGCTTCTCATTTTCCTCCCATCAACAGGTTCCCCGCCGCCTTCGCATCCAAATCTCCCGCCGCCGCAACGACGACGAGGACGCCGAGGAGGACCTTTACTCCTACGTCACCGTCGCGCCCGAACAAAACTTCGCCGGCGTCGGCACCAAGGTTGTCGACGACATGTGAGCGACGATAGTTTGGGTCTAGTTGGGGTGCGCGGAGCGAACTTGTCTCCGGCGCGGGGCGAGGGAGCGGCCGCTTTGAGAGCCATGGGGCGTATACGGGAGAGACAGGCGTTGTAATTTGCTTGAGCTCTTGAGATCATGTGGCTTGAGTATCTGAGTCGTATCGGTGTGTCTCTACCCGCCGCTACTCGGATCCATCATCTTTTCATCTCTCCGTTTGCTTCGACTCCTTTCACGCTCCCTTTCAACGCACCGGTTAAACATGCTGCTCTCGGTCTTCTGATCGCAAAACGCATTGCATCTCGCGATCAAACTGATCGTTTTTGGTTTTCTGTGAAAGACATCTCAATTGTTCCATCGACCGTCACACCTCACGCGCACGCCTAATCGCTTGGCCCTGTGCGATGCCCAACTCCCGCGTGTTTCTGGACATCGACCTGGATTCGCACCGGGAGAAGTACGCGAGGGCGTGTGCTTTCGTGGAGGCGACTGATTTGCGGTACGGGTTCAGTTCGAAAGATATCGCGGAGCTGGGGGGCGGGGAAAAGCAGCGCGTTGCGGAGTTGTACGCGGATGACTTCGACTGGAGTGACAAGGGTCCGATTGAAATTGAGCCCGCTGTTGAGGAACGCTTGATAATCGAGCTGTTCGATGACAAAGCCCCGTTAGCAGTGGAGAACTTCATAGCCCTGTGCGTCGGCGATAGCGGGGTTTCCAAAAACTGCGGGGTTCAGTATTCGTACCGCAACGTGAAGTTCCACCGATGCGTGACCGGCTTCATGGCCCAGGGCGGCGACTTCGCGATGCAGAACGGTTCGGGCGGCGAAAGCATATGGGGTAAGAAGTTCAAAGACGAAAAAGACGGCTTGAAACTGAAGCACAACGAACGAGGAATCGTATCGATGGGCAACACTGGGAAGAATTCGAATGGATCTCAGTTTTTCATAACCTTCGCGCCGTGCAAATCGCTGGACGGGAAGCACGTGGTGTTTGGAAAGGTAGTTCACGGGATGGGGGTGCTGGACAAAATAGAACAAGTGTCCGTCGCCCCGGGGGGGGTCAGCGAGGAGCCGACCGTGCCGGTAATCATAGCGGACTGCGGGGTGTTGTAGGAGTAGAGACGAGATGATAGCGAAAAGTCTTACGTCTTTTATGTAATATCAAAATCAAATAGAACGCAAAGCTTTATGTGCAGCTAACGCGCGGTCTATGTACAGTGCGGTCTCTAGAAACAGCAAACTCGCCTACGCTTTCTTCCCCGACTTGTTTGTCGTCTCGACTTTGTTGGGTACTTGTTCGTCCTCGGCGGCGAGATTTTGCGGAGCGGCAATTTCAATCGCGGCGTCGGGAGATTTTTCATTTTTTTCAACTGCGAGCGCGGCGATGACGTCTTTGCGCACTTCGATCACCTTCTTCTCCACGGGTAAGGGTGTGGCTGAAGTAACAGTCAACACGCCGTCCACCACAAATGCCTGCAGCGTGCTCAGTTCTGTGCGCGCGGGGAGGGTCGTGGTGAAGGAAATCGCGCGGCGGTTGTTAACAGACGAGTCGTTCGCGCGCACGCTCAACGTTTGCCGCCCGTCGCTGTCCACTGCGGTGACTGTGAACGCGCTCGCGGGGAAGCCGGGCACGACCCGGCGCAGCACCGTGATTTCATCCTCGCCCACTGCGTATGCGTCGTCTGCAGGCGCGGGGAGCGTTGGTGCGGAGGACGCGACCGGGACGGAAACTGGCACCGGCGGCGGTTGCGCGGCGAAGGCGACGACGAGTAAACCGTTTGCGCAATAAGCGGTGATGGCGTCGTGCTCACCTCTCAGCTTCAACTTCTTCTCAAAACGCCTATTGGCGAACTGCTTCGAGGTCCCGGTGATTGTCAGGACGTTACGAGGGCGCTCGATGGTCATGAAAATGTCGCTGTGGTTGAACCCCGGGACGTCCATGGTGATGGTCTTGACGTCGGCGTTGTTGTCGGCATTGTCGGAGTTGATGTTCGTCTCTCCCGAAACCTCGACAACCTCCATTTCCGGCTTCTGTTTCGGCACGACGACTCTGAACACGCCGTCGATGCAGGAAGCTGTGATCGCGTCCGTATCCACTACGTTTCCATAGGGGAGAGTGAGGTCGACAACGATGTGCGGTGACTTGACACCGCCGCGGATGAACAGCTTGTCCCACGCGTCTCGCCCTCCGTCTCCGGGAACCGCGGTGATTTCGATATCGTCCGCGGCGACGCCGGGAACCAGCGCGGTGATGAGGTATCCCCCGTCCGTTTCAACAACCTCGGCTGCGAAATCGGAGTTCGTGGTGGTGTTGTCGTTCGCGGCACAAGCGGCGATTTGGTAGAAAGGGTGCAGGGAAGAGGCGAACGGGTGTGACGCGCGGCGATGTCGTTTCGCGGGGCGGTGGATCTCGCGAGGCAAACCATTAAGCGCGTCGAAGACGTCGAAAGTAGAGGCGAACATGTTTGCTCGGTGGTGGTGTGGTCGAAGGATACGGAGGTCTGGCTCGAGAGCTTGAAGTGCGTGTGTACGTGCGTGTGCGCGTGTGGAAGTGAGTGGGGTGGGCGACGCGCTTGGCTTTTATACTTATTTTCGTCCCTGACTCAAAACGTCGCGTTATTGCGAAATCGGGGTTTCGTGAACCGTCGCGATGCATCTTCGATGGCTTTGGAAGCGAAAAACGAAAGGGAAACGCGAATATTCCGCGACGTTCCACTCGCTTCGACGCGGGTCTCGGTTCAAATGGCGGAAGTCTCGAGGGCTTGGGCACCTTCGATACCCGTGTTGCGGGCTACCGGGAAGAGCCGCCAACGGGTCTGGCGACCGAACGCGGCTGTCGCGCGTGAGGATGACCCAAAAAGAACCGCCCCAAAAGATGATGAGACATCCACATCCACTTCCGAAACGAGTGATAAAAACCGCAACCCTCGACACTGGTCCCAGAAACTCCAACACGACTCCAAAAAATCCACAACACGCGATAACCTCCGGTACATGTCTCAGCTTGTTATCAACGCTGGCAATCATGACCCAACCCGCGGCGTGACAACCCCTGCGTTACTCTCCGTGAAACGGGATCGGGACAATTTCACGTTTGTTTCAGTCAGATAAGAGATTAGTGTTGCCCTTTTTAGCGGACGCGTTGGAAACAGACGAAGCGGCCGCGAAAGAAGCACTGAACCGACTGTGCGACGTGTTACCAGCGATGCGTGCTAAAATAGGGTCAATAGGCGTGCCCAAGCTCGCACAGCTGTGCAGCGATCTTCCAAACGTGTCGAAGCGTTTAATTCAGCTCGAGAGGTTGTTCCCGACGTGCGACGTTTCTGAAATGGTGATCACCTCGCCGCACCTGTTGGTGGACGACGTCGACGCAATAAAACTTGAGTTGATAAAATTGCAAGAGTTGTTTCCCGAGGCGGGTGCGGAGGGAAAGCCTGGGGTGGACCGGATGGTACAAGCAGTGACGCAGCTGTTGGACGCGGAGTTTGCGTCTAATGCGATTGACGCATTAGCATTGAGTTTCAGCATCACAAAAATAGAAGCGGCCAAAAAGATTCACGCCAATCCAAAAGTTGCGTTGACGGTGGAAAGCGCGTCTGTTCGGTCGCGGTACAGCACATCCTTCGACCAGACCAACGTCCGGGAGAATAAGGTCGTGCTGGTAGGGGAGCGGAGAGTAATAGTACTGTAAAATAGAAAGTCCGCTTTCGCAAACTACACCGCTAACTCGGAACCCTTGCACCTTTCGATGAACCTCTTAATTCAGGGTTGTGTAGAGGGGTTCACCAAAACAGTATTTGTTTTTATATACCCTTGATTGCTTCCCTTTGTCACAAGATGCAGAAAGAGCCCGGCAAATGCCGGAAATCATTCTTCCATGACTACTCGGTAGATAGACCGAACTTTCCCCATGTTGCAGACTAAATGCGCATAGGGGGTCGTAGCTCACATGGCAGAGCGCTCGCTTCGCATGCGAGAGGTACGGGGATCGATACCCTGCGACTCCAACTTTTGCCCTGGGCGGTTGCGGCGCAACGTCCTCTTTCCAACGCGCGTATTTTCAGGGCAATCGGTGAACATGCGGCTAGAGGGGGACGCCCGAGGTGAGCATGGGTGATGCTCGTTTCTCATTTACAGATGTCAAAAAAGAAAAATCGAAATCGTGGTTCGACTCCGGCATTTTTTGCTTTTTGTTTTACGGCACCTTGATGGATAGCACAACTTGGGGCCCGGGTACGATGGCGGCTGATGACGGTGCTTCTCGCCCGACCCTCCACACTTGGCTTTCGTCCCTCGCAGAGGCGCACGGTGTCCGTGTCCACGAATCTTTGGAGTTTAGGGAAACGACGCACAGCGGAAGGGGTCTCTTCGCATCGGGGGATATCCAAAAAGGTCAAGTTTTGTTGTCCGTGCCCAAGTCCTTGTTGCTCTCGGTCCAGGATGGCGCTGGGATGTCGCTGCCGCCAGATGGGGCGTGGCCACGGGTACGCGCAGGAGTAGCTTCTCAATACCCCGATTCTGGAAAAACATGGGAGTGCGTTTTGTCACGCGCGGTGGTGGACGCGGTGGCGGGCGATGGAGGCGAGTTCTGGGTGCAGTACGGAGGCGTGATGCCGCCGCCTGAAGCGTTGGCCCTGCCGTTCCTCATTCCCGATGATGAGTTAAATTCACTCCAAGACCCTAAACTAGCGGAAGTTGCGATCGTCACGCGGGCGCGAATCGCAGCCCTGATGCCCGATCTCTTAGAACCGGTTGGGGTGAGTGGCGATGATAACGAAACAAACGAAAAGAACGAAACGATTCCAGCGAAACAACCTGATGTGTCAAAATCAGTCGCCGCCTGGGCGTTGGCGTTGGTCCGGTCGCGGTGCATGCTCGCTGGTTCTGTCCAAGGCGGGGGTAACGCAAGAGCCATAGTACCATTCATTGATTTAGCAAACCACGCCTCGATACCCAATGCGGATTACCGGTGCGACGGCGTGGAGATGAACGTGGACGGCGTCGGCGCGCAGGAGGACAAAAACGCCTTCCAGCTGGTTTGCATAAAAAAAGTGAACAAAAATGAAGAAATAACCCTGGCGTACACCAAAGGCGAAGGGACGTCACGTGACCACTTCGCGCAGTACGGGTTCGTACCTAATGGTGGGTATGCGCATGACCGCGTACCGCTAGGGCCAAATTCTGACGAAAAAGCTACGCGAGCGATTGAGGGAAAAACCGCGACGCGACTGCTCGGTTCCTTAAAACTGAAACTGAAACACGAACTGATTTCTGAAACTGAAACAGATAAGCCCTCCACCGCGTCTTGGGTCGCTGCGGGAGGGTTTCTCAGTGGGTTGTTCGGAGGGGGTACAACACATAACGCAAACAGCGTGCCGATGACCGACAACGAGGAAACCATGACTCTAAACGCGCTGAGAAATCGAATCGACGAGCTGGAAAATGGGTGGGCGACTTCGCTGGCGGATGACGAAAAAGAATCAGCCGACGTCGCGGCGCGCGTCTCTCTGCGACGCTCCCAATCCTCTTCCACAACCTCAGAACATTCACTTGATGAGCGTTTATTGAATGTTTTGGGCCTACGGTTGAACAAAAAAAGACTCTTAGCGAAGGTGAAAGAGTTACTACGCGACGTAGACCTAGAAGTGATGAGCGCATAGGTAAGAGAAAAAAGGTGTTATATTATTTTTCTATTCCAAAATTCTCCGTAATCAATCCCAGTACTTGATCGTCCCGTCCCACGAACACGTCGCTACTTTCGACTGCTCCAGCGGGTGCCACTCGCACCCTATTGTGACCTTGTCATGTGCCTTGAGCGATTTCACGATCCGGCATGTTTTCCAGTCCCAGAAAAAGAGCTTGCCGTCGCCGTCGCCGGATGTCAAAAACTTCCCGTCCGGCGAAAACGAAACTTGCGCCGCGTACCCCGCGTTGGCGTGCCCCTTGAACACCTTCTTCCTGTTGCACCGGAACTTGTCCTTCGTGCTGTAGATCGTGATTTTGTTGTCCATGCTCTGGCACGCGAGCCAGTTTGCGTTTGGCGATAGACCGACCGCGGGACAGCTGTGCATCGTCGGGTCCGCGATATACTTCATCGTGACCGGGATGCCAAACTCCCAAACTCGGATTGATTTATCGTCCGAAGTGGACACGAACCGCCGGCCCTCGTCCACGAACGTCAGGCTGTTCACCGCCCCCAGGTGCTGGTCGTACTCCTGCACCACGTCCCCCGCGTTCCAGTCGTACTGCAGGATTTTCTTATCCGCCTGCCCCGCGAGCAAAATGTTCTGCTGCGACGCGTCGGGGTGCAGCTTTACACAATTCGCGATCGACCCGGACGTGACGCTCGAAATAACCTTACCCGTCTCCGTGTCCCACAGCTTTATCTTCTTGTCCCACGCCGTGGAGACGAACCGAGTGCCATCATTCGTAAACGTGATGTCCCGTAAAGCCTTGTCGTGCCCCAAGTAGTCACGCATGCACTTTTTACTGTTATGAACGTCCCAGATTTTTATTTTGCTATCCAAACCGGCGCTTAGAATGAGTTGACCGTGCTTGGGGAAGAATCGAATGGCTTGCACGCCCTTGGTGTGCCCTGTCCAGGTGTGTATGCACCGCTTCGGCGCGTAGCACACGTCGTTTTGCTTTTTACGGTCCTTGGGCGCAACGATCCAGGATTCACCCGCGTAGTTCTTTTCCGATGCGCCGTGGAAGAAAGTTTTGCTCCCGTCGGCCGAGGTGTTGTCGTCTTTCGTTTTAGAAACGTCACCATCCTTCGCGCCGCCAACCGCCTCAGCGACAAGCGCGCCTTCCTCTGTTTCCCTCAGCTTGCCTCTTGACCTTAGGTTCGCCTCGCGTCGCGTGGCGTGCCACTCGATGTATTCCTTCTGGGGGGCGGTCAACGCGTCTCGGGCCACGACGGGCTTGGGTGCTCGCGAAGGCGCCCACGCTCCGTGCTGCGCTTCGCCTGATTCATTATCAATCGCCATGCTCGCCAGCGCTTCGTCGCGCACTTTCCGTCTCTTCGCGCCGGACATGGAGAACACAGTGTTGTTGTTGTCGTTAGATGCATTGCCTACGTTCCCCACGACACCCCCCCCACCAGGGTTTGCCCCGAAACCGCGCGCCTGGAACGTGTTGTACTGCGCCTCAAACGCGAATCTGTCTAAATGCGCGGTTTCCACGTGGCCGGTGGCGTGATTCCGCGCCCCCCTGGCGTCTCCACCCGCGCGGAACGGGTGTTCCGGTCCCGCAACAGCACCGTGTAAATCATCGTACTTGGCGTTGTAGTAGATCTTCTTTCTGGAAGGGTCATGTGGAGCGCGTACGTCCGCTTCCGCGACCACGGACGCATTGTCGCCATCCATCACCAAAATCTTGCCCGTGGTGTGCACCACGGGGGCGAGGTCCTTCACAGGGCGCAACGCAGTGGTTTCTACACCGACATCGCCGTCGTCGCCACCACTGCTGCCGCCGCTGTACTCAGCGAGGAGTTCCATCGTGCGCACGCGAGACGATCGGTTCCAGCGCGGCGCGGTGTGGAGGGGCGAAGGCGGCACTCGATTCCGCCGCCCACCTTTGAACGGAGATCGACTCTACGCAGTCCGGAGGTCTACTTCTGCGATTTTTTTGAAGGTGTCAATTTGACACCCCCCAGGGGTACCAGATTGCGGAGCACACACGCATCCGTTTGCGCCGCGGACGCTTGTGGATCCGAGACTACGAATGCAGCGTCCATGCCTGCGTTTTTGGGCGCTGATGGCTATGTGGAAGGCCTCATACATGTCGTCGTGCGGCACCCCCCCACGAAAACTGAGCGTTTTCGGTGGCACATTTTGTATGTGCAAAATGTAGCAAAAAATCGCAAAAGTCGCCCTGTGGACTGCGTAGCTAGTAGTAGTACCGATTCCGCCAGCCTTACCTGCACTTTTTTGAGTTGGTTGCCTGCCGCGATTATCCATCCGTCGCGTCGGAAAGCGCGCGCGGTCCCCTCGGCGACCTTCAGAACGCGCACCGCACGTCACGAGGTTGTGGTTTGACGCGCGGTCGTGAGTCTTGGCTTCGAGTGAGTGAGATCGGAGATTCGAAACACCACACGGTGCGTTCGCATTGCGGTGTTGAGCGCAAACAAAACCCTCGCGTTCGAGGTTTGTTGAGAGCTCCTCTCGGCGCGCGTCGGGTGGGTGCGCAGAGGAAGGGGCGGCGAACAGGCGGTTCGAGACGCGTAAGTTCGGCTGTCTTCGATCGAGCTCAAGGCGGAGATACCCACGCGCGTCAACGTTAGGTAAAAACAGTCTACCAACATGTTTACCGCCGCGCGCGTGCGTGTCGCCCCCGTCGCGGCGGTGCCCGCCGATCGGCGCACGGATAGGCGATGCGTGGTAGCCGCCATGCCGCTGCGTCGGGGTGCTGCGGCGTGGCGCTCCTCGCACCTGCGGAGCGGTCTTCCCGGAAGCTTAGTTGTCACGCACGCGGCGCAGGAGGGGGACGACCAAAAGGAAACGCCCGACGAGCGCCTTGATGAGACACAGGGGCGGTCTGATGAGGGGCGGTTGGATTACGAAAATGAGGGCAACTCGAAGATGGGCACGAATGAACCTAAGGACCCTTCCTCTATGGTATTCGGCCGGTCTTCAAAGCGTCACGCCGCGCAGTGCAAGCCCCCGGGGTCGGTGCTGCACGACGCGCCTGCGAAACCCAGCGACCCCGCGATGCACCGCGCCGGCAAAGCAGCGCTCGTGTCCATCGCCGCCATGTTCGGCAGTGTGGGCGCGGCGAGAGCGGCGCAGAGCCTGAACAGACCCTCTGCTGCTGGCTCTTCCTCGGTGACAGCGTCTGAGAGCACTGCGCACACTCCCTTGACCACCGGTGCCACTGATCTGGGCATGCTCCTCGCGGACTCCAGTGATTCAGAGGAACAGAGCGCGGAGGACAAGGCGAGGGCGAAGAAGCTCGCGGAGGTTCGCAGGATCAAAGCGGAACGCGCGAAGCAGCTACAGAAACGCAAGAAAGCAAAGGCGGATGACAGTTATACATCAAATGAATCAAAGGAAGGTGCTACAGCAAGCGGCATGGACGGCACGAGCGGCATCGCGGGCATGGACGGCGGCATGGCAGGCGAGTCGAGGGCGTCTCGCCGCCGCGCGCAGGCTGAGGAGGATGCTGCGAACATGTCACCGGCGGAGAAAAAAAAGGCGGAGCGCACCGCCAGGGCGAAGGCGAAGGCGTTCGAAGGGGCGCTGGAGCGGGAGCGAGCCGCCGCTGGGTTGGATGTAGAGGAGGAAGTGCTCCCTGATGTTTTCGAGGAACAGGCGGCCCCTGAGCAAGCACCGGTAGTCGCCGCGGTTGAGAACAAGTCGGAGACTAAAACTAAAAAGGCAAGCTCAAAAGCAAAGAAGGAAACGTCTTCTACTTCAAAAGAGAAGAAGTTCGGCTTGCCTGGTGGGGGCGGGGGTGCGAAAAACACCGCCGTTTCCACGTCATCAGACGACACCGGGGATTCCTCCAACCCCGTCACGAAACTCGTGAAAAAAATGACTGGCCCGCGGTTCACCAGGAACGTCAACTTGCGTTACCTGCGCGACCCGTTCGCGGTGAAGGGCTCGTCCATGTTCCCGTGCGAAATGGCGTACACGGGTTTTTATGAATTGTGCGAGGTTGGCAGAGTCGTTCGCGTGGAGTACATGCCCAACATGAACTCCGTGAAGTTCTTCCTTCACGACACGGACGAGGTGTTCTACAGTAACCTGCCGTACGACCCTACCTTGTATCCGATGATGCTGCAGCGCGGGGTGGATATCGTGTCGCGGCAGTACGGGGCTTTGGAACTATTCGTAAGAAGCACGTTCAACGTCCTCACGCCTGCAATTCTCGTGTGGTTCTGCTGGAGCGTGTGGCAGGAGTTCGCGAACGACACCACGGAGGGCGCTACGTTGGCGAACACCGGGACAGCGAAGACGTACTCGTCTACGCCAAGAACTGGCCTCACGATGAAGGACATCGCCGGTATCGACGTCGTCCGCGAAGAGATGGAGGAGTTGATTAGCTACCTACGCGAGTACGAGCGGTACCGAAAGGCGGGCGCCGTGATTCCCGCCGGCGTGTTGTTGTGCGGGCCGCCTGGTACGGGGAAGACGCTGCTCGCGCGTTGCCTGGCCGGTGAAGCCCAAGTTCCGTTCTTCTCCTGCGCCGGTACCGAGTTCATGGAGATGTTCGTCGGCGTAGGCGCCGCGCGCATCAGGAACCTGTTCAAACAAGCCAGGGACGTCAAGCCCTGTATCGTGTTCATCGACGAGTTCGACTCCGTCGCGATTCGAAGAAAGGATCCAAGCAGTCAGGATGTGTCCGGCAACGACGAACAAGTAGCTACGATCAACCAGCTCCTCACTGAAATGGACGGGTTCGGAGGCAACGCGGGTGTTATGGTGTTCGCGGCGACAAACAGGCCGCACGTCATTGATCCCGCGTTGATCAGACCTGGTAGATTTGACAGGGTAGTCGAAATGCCACTTCCTAATAGAAGAGCGCGATGCGACATCATCGACCTGCACTGTTCCTACGAGCAGTTCGACGGGATGATCGACCCGGATTTGAACATTCAATTCATTGCCCGGCAAGCCGCGGGGTTCACGGGGGCGGATTTGGAGAACCTCGTGAGGACTTCGGCGTTGAGGAACGCGAGTCAACAAAAAGGCGTCCCTGCCGGCGACGCGACGTTCTTAACCGTCATCGACGAGATTCGCAGATCGAACGTCTTCAAAGCCACTGGATCCGGCACGGTTGGCGAAACCAACGACGTGACCGAGAACGCCTTAATCCAGCAGATGAACCCGTACGTCCGAGACACGGTGTGCACGTACTATGCTGCTCAAACCCTGGTCGGCATGATGGCGCCCAACTACGACGACATCGCGAAGGTTCGCGTGTTTGCTAATGGGGAAGAGACGGGGCAGATTGTTTACGTTCCCGATGAGGTGGGCGCGGACGGCGCGGCGAGCGTGAAGCGACGAACGTGGTTCGAGAGCAAGATGACGGTATTGGTAGCAGGACAGATGGCTGAGCGCTATTTATACGGCCCCGATAAAGTTAGTCAATACGGCATCCTTGACATGAAGGAAGCCACCGCTATGGCGTGCGAGATGGTGATGATGCACGGCTGGTCTGATCTCGGTCCAATCGCTGTTCTTCAAGACATGAGCGCTGAGGAGAAGTATTTAAAAGCGGGTAAGCAGAAAGGTCAGAACAAGGTGGATGCGGGACGAAACAGAGGCAAGCTGTGGGGCGCTCCTGACGGAAAAGCTGACGATTTACAAGGCGCCCGAAGTAGAAGCAAACAACAAAACGAAGATGCGCAGATGTTGCTTCTCGGGATTTCCGATGAATTAGATTTGCTCATTGCCAACGAAGTGCGGAAGATCTTCGTCAAGGCGTGCCAGCGCGCGGTGATGATCATGCACGACCCCAAGGGCACTGAGATGCTGTTCACGTTGCGTGAGGCTTTGGCGACGGCGAAGGAAATCAACGGGCTGAACCTTCACATGGTGTTTGATAAGTTTGGGTTGGTGAAGCATCGCGATTTCAACTTGGTGGATTTGGACTGGGGCAAGGAGTATGAGCTTTACTGGGACGAGTTCGTGAACCACATCTGGGCGGATGACGCGAACAACACCGGGTTCTGGAAGTTAGTGCAGGAGCAGTGGAGGCACACGGTGGTGGAGCCCACGATGTACGAGCGGGAGGTGCAGAAGGAGAAGAGGGAGGGCGACTCCTCCTCCTCCTCCAAAGAACCCGTCAAGCCCGATCTTCCGGAATGGGCGCGCGAGTACGTGCGGAGTTTGAACGTCGGCGCGCGCGAGGAGATGTTAATGTATGCGCCGAAGGACGTGCAGGACCGGATCCGTGATGGTGCACCCGCGCTTTACGACGGGCCGGGGTTCGGGAAGCGGGACATCAGAACAGAGCGGGACTTTGAGAACCCGCAAAGTAAGAAGGAGTAGGGGAGTTTAATATGCACTCCTCAGTTTTCAAGCGTCGCTTCTAAATTTTTCTCTCGAGACTCTGTTCTTCCAGTGCGCAAACAGTCACGCCTCGCGATTCGTACGCGGCCTTTGCACGCGGCCTCTCATCACTTCACCGGACGCGCACGATGGCGTCCTCCGACGGCTCCGCCGCGGCGGCGGCGCTCAAGGCGCGTGGCTACGCCGGCATTCTGAGTTCGGAGTCCGCGGGTGTGATGGCTGTGATGCGGCAGAACGCGAAGTGGGCGCTGGTCCCGGGCTATGGGTACGGCGACGAGGACGAGCGTGATGATCCGATGCTGGAGGAGTTTCGCGCGATGCGACGAGCGCTGTTCACGTGGAGGGACTGGGACAAAGTCGCACCTATCGCGTACCTCGCGCCGTTCCTGCAAGTTATTCGTAGCGTGGAAACAAGTGGGCCCATCACAGGGTGCGTGCAGATTTCTGAGGCGTCGCGTCCTCGGACCAGACGCGGTCTCGTCACCGACCCAGAGGATCTTGAAAATCATTCCGTGCCGTCCCCATCAGTTTCGAATCCCGCGATCACGTCAACGCGACCATTCCAACGCATCCCCTTCGGGTACTCGTACATCGAAACACGTCGGATACGGCGCCCACACGACGGTCGGGCATCCACACAACACATAGCTGACCACATCCTTCCAATATCCCTCCCGTCTCTACCCATCATCTCTCCCAACATCTTATAACAAATCCAAAAACCAGGATGGCGCTCTCCGCGGTTCACAAAGTCTTAAAGCACGGCTTGATTGCTTCTTCGAACCCGGCTGCGGCGCAGGCGATGCACGCGGTGGCTGATGCGGTGACGCTTTGCCGGTTCGAAGCCACGGACTCCGACCACGACGACGTGGTTCTCTCGAAAATCCTGCACGTGTTGTTGGAGTGCATGCGGTGCCCCACGGGCGCGTTGCTCTCCGACGACGACGTGTGCAACATTGTGCAGGCGTGTTACCGGATCGGGCACCAGAGCGGTAAGGAAAGCGCTTTGTTGCGGAATCTTTCACGGCACATCTTGAGGGAGATCGTACACGCCGCGTTCGGCCGGTTACCCCACCTTCCGGCGGAAGCGGAGGGGACAACGCACCCGCACATCGACAATGCGGTGGCGGCGCCTGCAGAGGCGACACCAAATGACGGTACTTCTACCGAAAACGGCGAACCCTCTGAATCCATCTCCCCCTCCTCCCCCACCAAAGGCGCGGGCAGGGAAGACGTCGAGAGCGTTTCAGAGATGTCCCTGACAGGCGGCGGCGAGCCGTTCGGGCTGGCATGCGTGCTTGAGATTTTCCGATTTTCGGTTTCTTTCGTTTCCCTTGAACCGGGGGCGGATGAACAAAGCGAATCGGTGTGCGCGTTCGGGTTGCAGTTAGTGCTGGCGAGCTTAGAGAGTGCTGGATACGACTTCATCCGACACCCTGCGTTGTTGCGGTTGGTCAAAGATGACCTGTCACGCGCGATGTTGACCGTGGCGCCGCTCGGCAGGGCGCCCGTCTTGGCCGCCGTCGCCGCCACCGTTTTACAACTATACATGGTGATGCACAGCGAGCTGAAAATGCAACTAGAGGCGTTTTTACGGATGTCGCTGTTGCCGCTTGCTGAGTTCAAGCCGCCTGTGGATCCAAACGGATCGGTGGGTACGTTGTTGAATCCTGGGGGGTCTGATACAAGAAGAGTCGCTCTCGAGTGCCTCGTTGACCTGTGCCGCCAACCAAACTTCGTGCCCGACTTGTACGTCAACTTCGACTGCGACGTGCGGCGGCCCAATCTGTTCGAGGAACTGGTGGGTTTGCTGAGCCGCGGGGCGACGCCAGCGCAGGGCAGCGGGCTGAGTGACGAGAACCTGTTGTCGCTGGAAGGCCTGCTGGCGATCACCTCTGGAGTCGCCGACAGGAGCGCGTCGTTCGAGCCGAGTTCTCAACTTGACAAAACAAAATCCGCGGACGCACAGATGAGCGTCGAGGATTTCTGGGGCACAATGAGGAACAGCAACGGAGGGGTGGTTGGTTCGGACGAAACATCCGCACCTGGTTCCAACCGCGCCTCGTTCCTGCGCCGTAACCGGTACTTGAAGCGACGCCTGTTAGCGTGCGCGGAAAACTTCAACTTGAAGCCGAAGAAGGGGCTGGCGTACATGCAGGAGCTTGGATTATTAAGTGACCCGCTGAACCCAGAAGAGGTTGCGCAGTTTCTGAAGCACGCCCCCGGGCTTGATAAGTCCGAAGCCGGTGAGTACCTAGGGGACCACAAGGACTTTAACGTATCAGTACTCGGTGTGTATGTCAACAAGTTTGACTTCGACGGGGTTACCCTGGATGCGGCGCTGCGGTCATTCCTGGACGGGTTCAGGCTTCCAGGCGAGGCGCAGAAGATTTCCCGATTTCTTGAAGTTTTCGCGGACCGGTATTTTTCTGCCAATCCGACTGCGGTGGCGGATGCAGACGCCGCGTACGTCCTGTCGTACAGTATCATCATGCTGAACACGGACCAGCACAACCCCCAAGTCAAGAACAAAATGACCCTGGAACAGTTCATAAGGAACAACCGGGGGACGAACGGCGGGGCGGATTACCCGCGTGAAACGCTTGAGGCGATTTTCGACGAAATTCGATTAAACGAGATTAAATTAGCGGATGACACCACGGCGGTGAGTGCGGGTTTTGATAGCGCTCGTTGGGCGGACATGATGCGCATCGCTGGCAAGCACAAATACGGCGGTAGGATGATATCCACCCCTACCCCAGAAGAAGCGTCGCTGTACGATGAGGACCTGTTCCAAGTCGTGTGGAGTCCCACGGTGACCGCGACGTGTTCTGTGTTTGAGTTTCCGGTTGAAGAGAGCGCGTTGAAAGAAGCCCTGGATGGGTTCCTCGCCGTCGCAAGGATCGCGGGAACCCAGGGGATGACGGACGTGATGGACCAGCTCGTTACGACGTTGTGTACGTACGCCATGCCGGCTGGTAACCCGTCTGGTACCAGCGCGTCTTCCACTGGTACCCCCGGCGTCAAGCCTTCTGTTTTGTTCGGCGAAGACGACCGCAAGCGTACCGCGCTGGTTACCGCGTTCACGGTTGCGAACCGGTACGGAGACACTATTCGTTCGGGTTGGTGTCCCCTAATGGACGTAGTGCTGAAGCTGCACAAGCTGGATTTGTTGAGCGATTCCGTGCGGGCTGGGCTGGACGTCGACGGTAACGACGGAGGGCCGATGCTTTCCCTGGACGCCGATGGAACGGGGGAAAATATTTCGTTCCGCGAATTTGAAAAGAACAGAGTTTCGAAACTGACGCGGAAAGCATCAGGCGGCTCGTCGTTGCTGCGCGGATTTTCGCAGCTCCTGAGCCTGGAGAGCGACGCATGGGGCGGCAGTTCCAGTGGCACGGAACTTACCCTGACTCCGGAGGAACAAGCCGCGGAGGACCGGGCGCTGCGGTGCGTCGAGGCGTGCCGCGTGGACGACATCTTCGCCGACGCGAAATTTCTGGGGAACGAAAGCCTTGGGTGTTTGGCGCGGGCGCTGACGTGGGCCGCAGGTCCCGCGGGCGCAGCAGGCGCCAGAGCAGCGCAGTCCAAAGCCGCACAGATAGGAGGAGCCACTTTTGAGGATGTATCTACAGCATCTAATGACACAAACGGCACTGTACCTCAAGCGAAACCTCTCGCGTCACCCAAGGGCGCTATGGACGCGAGCGCGGCGGTGGCGGCGGCGGTGGCGGACGAGGACGGCGCTGCGTTTTGTTTAGACGTGCTGGTCGGGGTTACGCTCCGGAACCGGGACCGGTGTCGGTTGCTCTTGCCGCACACGTACGGGTATTTACGAGCCGTGGTGCAAAGTGCGAAGACCCCGACGGCGCTGGTGGAGCGCGCCGTGTTCGAGTTGTTACGAATCTGCCGGCAAATGTTACCTGACTTGGCGGTTGATCCGAGCGGCGCGAACAACGCCGCGCTCGCGGATGACCTTCTCGATGCCCTGCGGTTAACCTTCGCGCTTGAACCGAACGTAGCGGATGCTTTGATCACGCGAATCGCGGTTGAGCTGAACCGGTTGGTTGAGTCAGCAGTCGCGTCTGACAAAGACTTTATCCGCACCGCGAAAGGGTGGGACACGGTTTGCAAGTTGCTGATGGCGTCCGCGAGGCACCCCGACGCGTCGAAACACGGATTCCAGGCGCTTTCGCTGATCGTAGGGGTTACTAGTCAGACAAATGGCCAGACTCCTTCACGACTGGTGCCTTGGAACGTCCGGTCGGTACTGGAAGCCACCAGCGCGTTCGTGGACGCGCACCAAGGCGGTGACGAGCGAAGCATCAAGGCGCTTGGATTATTAGGCACCGCGAGCGACGCGATCGGGTTGTGGTGCGGCGGGGAGGCTGATGGGGGCGCGGTCGCAGTCGCCGCGGTCAAAAGTGCTGGAGGCGACCCCAAAATAGATTCACTCACCGCCTTGAACTTCTTAAGAAAGGACATGTTGGAAGGGCCTTGGAGTGACATCACGCGGTACCTGCGCAGAGTCGCCGTGGTTGACGAGCGACCGGCGGTGCGTGACGACGCGGTTTTGACATTACAACGCGTGTTGTTAGGCGGGGACGGGTTACACGCGCCTGACTCGTATTGGACCGGCTGTTTCGCCGCAGCGGATGGGACCCTGGTACCGATGCTCACCGAGCTCGTGGATGGGTTCAAAAACTTTCCCAACCGAAGCGATCAAAGGGCGGGCTCGGAACGCACCGCGCACTTAGCGGTTTCGTGCGTCGCGAAGACGTTCCTGGCGAGACTTCCCAACCTGCTCAACGCGAACGTTGGTGACGAGTTCGCATTGAACTGGACTGGGCTTCTGGACCGCATGGCTCAACTAGGGAAAGCGGCGACGAGCGAGGAGCTGCGCGAGGCGGTAACGGAGGCGGCGAAGAATATGCTGCTCGTGATGTCCGCGCAAGGCGTGTTAGCGCCGGGCGCGCCGAGCGGGTTGTGGGAGGAAACGTGGAAACAAGCGGCGGCGATCAACCCCGGGTTGACGCCCGCGATCGTTGGGGCGAAGTAGGTGTGGTTTGAAATGAAATCGAAACTGAAGCAACTTTTATGAATGTGCAATCGTGTGGTGGTCTCTACTTGTCTCTACTTGTCTCTACTCGCTTATCGCGTCTTATCGCAATACACACCTGCGTTGCTGTCGTTACCTCGCGCCTGCATCCTTGAGAATCTGAACAATCGCAGCGCGTTTCGTTCTAGAGACGTTAGAATCGGGTAACATTGATACGGACAGCGGCGTCAAACCATCAACCGCGATGTTGACGTCCGCCCCTGCATCGATCAGCGCCCGCACTACCGCCTCCTGGCCCTGTTGAGCGGCGATGCGCAGCAGCTTCGCCTGCTCATCCCATGGGAAGCTGTTCACGCGCAACCACTGCAGCACCCCGAGGTGCCCGCCGAATGCCGCCCAATTGCACGTATCATCGTCACACATGCAGCCATTCATGCGCGCCTACTGAAGTACCTCGAGATGCCCGCCCTTTGCCGCCGCCCAAGACGTCTTCCTGTCCCAAGGTGTGCCGTTCGCGCGCAACAACTTCAACTTCTCGAGCTGTCCGCTCCTCGCCGCTGCCTGACAAAGGAGTTCTTGAGACGTCAGAAGACCTCGCCGTTGCCGGCGCTGCAGCGCACTTAAACATCCGAGCTCTACGAATTTATCCTCATCAAGCTCCTCAAACCGAAGCCCCGATTCTGCCACCGCCTCGCGCATCGCAACGCTCACCGCTGGGAGCCTTGCGAGATCTGCGGGATCGTCAAAGTACTCGGATCTGAGAATGTGCTCGACGACGAGGTGATTGGGAAGGCCGGGGATAGCCTCGCCCGCGTTAGCCGCGTTAGCCGCGTTAACATCGCGGCGCTCGCCTTTTTTCTTCCGCGCGCGAGCTTTCTTAACGGCCATCGCGTCCGAAGAATGGATTGTTTTGTGTGCGTATTGTTGTGCGTCGAGGCTTCCGAGGGGCGTTTCTGAAAGACGAAGAGACGTTTCCGAGAAAAAAAAAACTAAAAATGGATTTATACGGTGAAATTGGCGAGTTATCGGCAAGTTATTGGTGCCAAAATAACCACCAAACCGGACCAATAACAAAAGGCGTTTATGAGCTGGCAGATGGCAACTGTACCACGACGCGTCCTCTCCAGTTCGCATACCGTGTTGCACGCACCTTCGTTGATTCACACCATGTCCGCTATCGCCAGCTCCGCGCTCGTCGCGCGTGTCGCCCCCACCAAAAATGTCTCCGCGCGCAAAGCCATCGGCGGTGCGTCCTCGTCTCTCTGTACCCGCCTTGATGTTCGAGAGTTCGTTCCCGCCATTCGCATCGACAACGAACACGAATCAAAGCAGGCACTCACCACCCTTCCCACCCTTCCCTTCCCTCCATCCCCCCCAACCACAGGCGTCTCCCTCCGCCCCATGCTGTCCACGCGCGCGTCGGTTCGCCCCACCTTCTGCCGCTCCGACCGTTTAGTGGTCCGCGCCGAAGATGTCCCTGAGATGCCCGAGTTCCTGAAGGGTTTGATGAAGCCCTCCGACGCGAGCATCGCCGCTCCGGGGTGGCTCGCCCCCGTGATCGGCCTCGCGGAAGAGGCTGGCGAGGACGCCCCCGTCGTGGGGTACGGCATCATGGGCGCGACTGGTGTGTTTTTCGGTCTGCTGTTCGCCGTCATCGGGCTGGGCGCGTTTGGATTCCTCGCGTGCATGGCGGGTAAGTTTTTTTCTTTTTTTCATCCCGTAAAATCTTGCTCGTATTGCGCAGTGAGGGTTGATTCTGAAGGCTTTTAGTATGATCCTGTGAGGGATTTCTCGCCATCCCGATACGAAACAGAGTACAGACATGAGATACGAGCACCCAATACATCCGCCCGACTGTTTGTTTGCCCATACAAAAGACTGACTTCTATTTCCAAAATCCTCAGGCACCGGGTACGCGTGCTGGCAAGCGGGACCGTACCTGTCGGAGATCGGATCAAAGTTTGACGCAGCGCCCACGGAGCCCCCGTCGAACGAGGACGAGGAATAAACAGCATATGAGGAATATAAAGAGTATATGAGGAATACACAGCATATATATCGCGCTACGAACAAATAACCCGAACGCGCGGCGAGGGATGTGATGGGTATGTAATAGAGAGACAGAAGTAACATGTTAAAAGATCACCCTCGCTTGTTTACCTCGACACAGGCGCTTTCTCCTTCACTCCCTCCTTCGCTTGTTGCTTCTTTTTCCGCGCCGCCAGCACCCCAGACCGAATCCCTTCGAAGTGCAGCGAGCACCCGCTGCACTCGCACCCGCCCGCGTGTTGTTTCCCAACCAATTTATCCCCCCCGAACAGCATGTTGTCCACGAAGTCGATGTACGGCGACGGCCCGTCGTTACTCAACCCGATTTTCGCCGTGCCCTCCATCACGATGTCCTCCTCCGCGTGCGAGAACGGGTATGATTTGAACATCCCGGCAAACCCATGCGCGCCGTACGCGGTGGCCGCTAAGGAAAACACCGTGAAGATGTCGTACGCGGTGCTTGAGGGAACCTTGGCTAGGACTGAGGTTAAACTCGGCTCCACTCCAGGACCCGCGGCCGCTCCAGCTGCCGCCGCTGCGAACGCTAACGTCGCCACCACCCACACCGCTTTCGCCCCCGCACCAGCCACAAACGCCCACTTCAAAATCTCCGTGTTCCTCAACGCACCCTGGCAGTGCGTGCAGTACTTGGTGTGCATCTCCCATGTGTCGAACAGCTTGGCGTGGTCGCGCTCGATCGGCGGCAGCTCCGTGTTCGCGCCACTCCAAGGCACCGGCCCGTGCTTCCCGAACCACTGGTAGAACATCACGGTCATCTTGTCCGCGGACGTGGGGATGAACACTTGGTCCTTCCACTTGTCCGCCATTTGTTGCCCATCGCCTTGCGCGATGATCTTCTCTTGCTGGTGTAAAAGGACCATGTCTTGATGGAGGAAAGTGGGACCGAGCACGTGCGTCAACCACGCGGGCGAGGTCAACGTGAACAAGTTCAGTTTGAACCACCTGTGCTGTCGAACCTTGTTTTCCGTGTTCTGCTCTCTTTGCGCCACCGTAGCCACGAAGTGACGGCACCAACCAGGCCGGGTAGGCACGCAGTAGTGCGAGGTTAAAAATCTGGCCTCTTCGTGTCTCCAGTCAATCTTCAAAAGAGTCGGCGGCTGAAAGTCATACGAGGTTTCAGCGTCATATTTACCAATCGAGTTGAAAGGGGGCACCGCGGGGTCAAGCGCGGCTCTGAACCCAAACTCAGCGGTCATCGGCCGTTCAACGATGCACTTGAACCCCGCGGGGTCGTCGTACCGGTCGCCCACTAACGTGTGGTGCGACACCACGGCGTGCGCCGGGTCGATCGCGTTTTCGAAAAAACTAGCCCACCCGTACGGCATGTCACGTACCTGCCAGTGGTTCCTGAACGCGCCCCCAGGTGCTGCGCCTGACTTCCCGACACCCTCGATCTCAGGTACTAACAAAGCAGGGGTCATGGCGGCTTCTAACTCAGCCTCCTCGCCGCCCTCGCCCCACGCCCACACCAAGCCTTGCGCTTCCATCGTGGGGCGGGTGAACGCGCAAGACCGGGGGTTGCTCTTGACTCGTTCCTCTTCCTCAGGCGTGCTCGCTTGAGGCATGTCGGTACAAGCCCCGGTGTCGTCGAACCTCCACGCGTGATACGCGCATAGCAAGGTTCCGTCATCCTCGACTCGGCCCTCTGAAAGCGGCGCTAAGCGATGCGGGCACTTGTCTTCAAACACGCTCCACTTGCCTTCTCCGTTTTTCCACACCACCACATCCACGCCTAAGAGTTGCGTGGGGTGCGGTTTTGTCGTGTCTAACAAGTCGATCACAGCGACGGGGTACCATTGCTTTGTCCAGTTGAACGTGCCTGCACCTGGGGTGTCGCCCCTCGCGGCAGCCTCCACCATCGGCACGCGGTCGGGGGTGATGCCTATCAGCGGATTCGCGGCGGATGCATCCGATGCGAGCTCATCAGACGTGATGGTCGAGCCACCGACGGAGGCGAAGACGGTGACGTTACGTACTCTCGCCACGGGACTGCGCGTCGTCGCCCTGACCGAACACGCGCGCTTCGAAGTCCCACGACCCACAGTGCCGTGGCGGGACGCGAGCGAGCTCATAGGGAGAGACGTCATCATCAACTCGCGACTCACGACCGCGTGTCCGTGCGTCTATGCACAGGCGCACGTAGCGTAGCGCTCGGAACTAGAAACACGGAGAAGTGCGTCGCCGAGACGTGACGAGCGGACCGTAGGGCGTGCTTCGTAGGAGTGCACTAGGCGCGCGCAACCGATAGCAAAGACGGCAACTCCGATAACTCGATAGGACGGATCTCCAAATCGTGGCTGAGAAATGCAACGTGGCGAACACGCCCCAGGCTACACCATTTGCCCATACAGAGAATGAGAATGAGAGGCCCATTCTCTAAAAACAAGCTCCAAACGAGCTCCGAGGCCTCGATAAATCGTGGCTTTTCCAGTGGCTTCGGGTGTTCCAAGGGGCCAGAGCCGTGAGGGCCCGAACGCCACACGCTCCAGGAAGGGCCGGACCTCGAAGGCGACACGAGCGCTTCGGGTAGCTGGCGGAAAGAAGGCGCGCGGCGAGGCGTTTGACCCGAACAGACGGCGCCTGTGGGCTGGATCGGGACATTTTCGCTACGGGTGTTACTGAAACAAGCCGGCGGAGTTGTTTGTCACCGCCGCGCGTGTGAGGACCAGGAGAACGAACAGACGCGTCTCTCGTCGCGTCTTGGACCGCGGGCGGTTTATATTTGGTGCTTAGGAGGATGTATTGACCCAATAGAACCACACCATGCCTCCCAAGTACGGCGCCACGGGGTCAGACGGCAGTGGTGATGAGCGCCCGCCGGGTCCTCCCGGTTTGCCCGGCGCGCCCGCCGCGCCGAGGAACACGGCCTTAGACCCGCTCGCATCCCTCCCAGCTCCCGCTGCGGCGATGGCCCGCGTGTCGTCGGACGCGGACCGGAACGCGCCGAGGTTGGGCGCGTCCTACGGCGCGAGCGCGAGCGGTACGGAAACGGGGAGCACGTTGGGGGGCAAGGTTGGATCTGTGATGACGGCGGCGAAGCGGCGGTGGCGCCGGGCGTTTCAAAAGATAAAGATGAGCAACCGCGTGCACCAGATTCTCGCCAATGGCGATGTCACCCCACACTCCGCAGCGGCGTTCATGGTGCACGAAGCGTGGGGGTGGCAGCAAGGAGGCGTGGAGATGGACGGGCGGCTGTTGTCCTCCACGAGGAGCGCGAGGAAACTGTACCGGCTGTTTAGCAACTACACATGGGTGCGAAGGATACCCATAGCTTTACTACTTATATTACCTTTACTCGAGCTCCCGGGGTGGTGCATGGACACGCAGTGCGAGAACGGCGTGGACAAACCCAGCGGGTGGTACGTGTTCCTGGAGCCAAACACGTTTCAAGCCGTGGAGCTGACGTGTGCAATTTTGGTTTGGCTCGAAACGTACTTCATGCTCATCATGCAGGGCGGCAGCTTGACTGTTTCGGGAATTAAAAACATGGACCGCGTGTTTCACATGAAGTTCTCCGCAGTAGGTGTGCTGATCGTGGACTGCATGATAAGCTGGGGGGTACGGCAGTGGTTCAGGTTGGGGGGGTATTTGCGCATCGCTATTTTCGTGCTAACCGTGCCGCAAGTGCGAAAAAGCGTGTACAACGTCGGCGCGATCGTCCCGAAGTTTTTATCAGTCGCAGTTTTGTTCGTGAGCTACATCTGGTTCGGGGGCTGGCTATCGTTAGCCGCGCTTGGAGGCACTGAAGAGAGCGAAACGTACTCTGATTTGTGGACCAGCGTGTGCCTCATGATGGTGCTTTTAACCACCGCGAATAACCCAGACGCGTGGCTCGGAGCCTACCACCAGAACAAAGCATGGGGGATCTTCTTCCTCGCGTACGTGTGTTTCGGAAACTTCTACCTCATGTCCCTTCTGTTAGCCACGATCTACGGCGTGTACAAGGAACAAGCGGCTGGCACGGCGAACGGGTGTGAAAGAGAACGCGCGTTGTGTTTGAAGGAGGCGTTTATTTTGCTCGACGTCGACCGCACGGGGTTCGTGGACGGGAAGAACGCGAAGCTGTTCGTTGAGGCGTTGAACAACCATACCGATATACCGTCCGTCGCCCCGGAACACCTCCCCAAACTGCTCGCGATATTCAGTTCCGAAGATGGCGAGGAGGAAATCAACCTAGCGCCGGCGGAGTTTGAAGTTTTAGTTGACCAGCTGAATTTGAAGTTTGGCGATATTCCTAACCCGGCGTTGCAACGCAGCGGGTGGGGCCCCGTGTTTGGCCCGTTACTGTTCGGAAGAATCAAAGCGCTGTCCTTCGTCAGGACCAAGGCGTTCGGGAACTTCGTCACCGCGATGTTGGTTTTCAACGCCCTCGTGGTGGTGGTGGAGTGGAACAAAGAAGCCGTGGGCCTGAGCCACGAAAACGACGGAGGCATTTACACCCTGGAGGGGATGTTCGGTCTGCTGTACCTAACTGAAATGTTACTGAAGTGGGGCGGACACTCGTTTTTCAAGTACTGGAGGGACCCGCTGAACTGCTACGACGGTATTATTACGCTGTTGAGTACGGGGGTGGAGATTGCGTTGGTCGTCCCGAACTCGTTCGACCAGCTGATCTGGCTCAAGTGGCTCATCGTGATGCGCGTTCTGCGATTAACGCGGCTACTGATCAAGGTTCGCTTGTTCAAGGTTATTATTTCAACCTTTTTCGAGCTGTTGCCCAGTCTGTTCCCGCTATTGTGCGCGTTCGGGTGCATCGTCAGTGTGTACGCCACGTACGGGGTGCAGCAGTTTGGGGGTTTGAGTTATGTGGGCAACCCAGCACTAGAAGGCACAAGCTACGCGGAGGCCAACTATTACGACCTCAACCTGAACGACTTCCCGAGTGCGTTGGTGATGCTGGTGTGCCAGTGCATCGTGAACAACTGGTTCGTGGTAATGGACGGCTATGTTGCGATGACGGGCAGCCAATTCACCCGAGTGTACTTCTTCACGTTCTACTTCATCGCCACTGTGTTCGTCCTGAACCTAGTAATCGTCGTGATTCTCGACGCCGCGATGGCGATCATCGAAGCCGATACGCCGATCATTCCAGATGTGCAGAATTTGGGGGATATTGATGACGATGATGACGCCCGGTTCGCTTTGGATGAGGAAACTGAAATGAAACAGCGAGAAGCGGAGCAAGAAATGGCGGAAGGCGCTGCGGCGGGGGGGGGCAAGGCACAGGAGCAAGGGTTGCAGCGCATGATGAGCGAAAGCGCGACTTCGGATGTCTTCGTGGCGCCGGCGTCGACGAACAAGGGAAAGTCGCAACGCGCGATTTTGGATTTCAGAAGTAAACTCGCCGCGATCACGAACGACGGGACGGACAGTGACGAGGAGGAGATCTCGCTGGCGGTGCAGCTTGGCACGGTTACCAGGGGGACCGCGCCAAGTGCGGAGGACACCTCGCCGTTCGACCCGAACAGGCAGCGGCTGTCGGGCGGGAACACGCGCGCGGGGCGAAGAGCCTTGGCGCAAGCCTCAGTCCGAGGAGGACTCTCGTCGGGGCTGGGGCGGGGGGCGAGCAACAGGAGTCTCAGTAGCAGCAGGAGTCTCGGCCGGCACCAGAGTAGCTCGGGTAGTGGCCGAGGAAGACGGCCCATGTCGCTACTCGTGGACCCGGACACGGATTCGGATTGAGAGGAGGGAGTAAAGAGGAAGGTATTAGGAACAAGTTGAAGCACAAAAATTTGCTCGAAAAAGCTCGAAAAACGCTGAAATTAACTCATAATTAGACCAAGGATATCGTTCCCCTTTTTTCCAAATTTTCGGCCATTCGGCGTGTCGGAGCCAAATCCGTAATCGAATTGGCAATCCGATAATCGCCATTCATCCCGCGCGCCCCCTGTACGTCGCTCGATGGCCGACGCAGAAGCCCGTGTCGAGGCCCCTCCAGAAGATGCCCCTCCCGCGGAGGAAGCCGCGCCTGCTGAAGGCGACGCGGCACCGGTGGACAAGCTCGCGAAGTGGAAAAAGGCGACCCGGCTGCAGGTCAACGCAATGCGCATGACTGGTGCGAAGGCTGTGTCTGGCGCAGTCGCGTCCAACATTGAGCCGTCTGAGGGTGATGCGGCGGCTGCTGACGTGCCCGCTGATGCTCCGAAAAAGGACATGAAAGCGATGTGGGGCAAGGCGGGTAAGTTCGTCAAGCAGGCCACTGCGTTTGGCTCCAAGCCCGAAACCGCGGAGGCGGTTCCGGAGGATTTCCGAATGCCCGCATCCATCGAGGCGGACGCGGCGGCTGCTGTGGCTGCGCCGGAGGCGGAGGCGCCTGCCGCTGTACCAACCGCCGCCGCGTCTCGATGGGCGAAAGCAAAGAAAGGCTTGTCCATGGTCCGCGCGCTTGGTGGACAAAAAGAGACGGAGTATAAGGCTGAAGAGGTTGTTGAGGATGAGGGTGTCGATGACAAGGAGACCAGCGGGTGGGGCAAAGTCAAGGCAAACATGGGGAAGCTTAAGGACCTTGAAGAACCTGAGGAGGAAGAACTAGTTGGTGGCCAGGAATCGGTACCGCCGTCGCCGGTCAAGAAACCCGCGACACCTCCGCCTCCGCCACCGCCGGCCAACAATCTTCCTCCCGCGATTCCGATGGCGGAAGTAAACGCGCGCGTTGCCGCTTTGGAGGACCTGGCGAAGTACTCCTTGGGGCTGAACCCCGAGCCGCCGCTTGGGATGGCGGGTGGATCGCGGCAAAGGGAGAACCTACTGATGCAGGAAATAAACGACATGCGGTGGCGTTTGAAAGGCCTGGAAACCGTGGACAACAACAACCGAGCCGTGACGAACGCGGCGAACGGAATGAGGGGGAGCTTCAACGGAGACTTGGGCGTCGCTGTTGCTGGCGGTATTTCATCGTCGCACGACATGAGCTTACGGGAAGAACGCGCGGAGCGTGCGGAGCGTGCGGAACGTGCGGAACGCGCCGAAAGAGCAGAAAGAGCCGACCGGATGATGATGATGATGTTCCAGGGCGGGGGGCCGCACAACGTGCGACAAAATCAATCGCCGGGGCACTCCACGGCGGTGATGTCGGCACTTGAGGATTCGCGTGCTGCGGCGGCGGCGGCGATGCAGGCTGCGGACCAGGCCAGGAGCCAGGCGAACGAGGAGAGACGGGAACTGCAAAGACAACACGAAGAGATGGCGCTTATGAGGGAGACGCTGGCGATGGAAGCGAGCAGACGAATCAACGCGGAGAGAGTTGCCGCCGCCGCCGAGCACGCCGCGGCGACCGCCGCGGAGGACGCCGAGTACGCGCGCGAGCTCCTGGAGCACGCTGGGCACAGGACTCCGAACCGAGCAAGCCCTATTCCCGATTACGACCCACAAAGCGCCAACGCGATGCAAACCGCCGCGGCTGAGACGTTAAACGCCGCGGCGGAGGCTGCTGAGTTGCTGGAGGAGCTGAAAGGCGGTTTGAGGGTTTCGGTGGAACACCAGCGGTCGCTACAAGACATGCAGCAGCGGTACGCCAACAACAAATACGCGTACACCTCACCGAAACGGAACGTGTCCGTTGGCAGTGCCAGTGCTGCTCGTACTAGTATGGCACAGCCCTTCGCCCCCCAACCCCAAACGCAGTCCGCGCACCAGCGCGCTATGCAGTACGGGCGCCACGTCGCCGGGAAGCCGCCGAACGTTGGGTACGCGAACAGGCACGAAAACGGTAGTGTGCTCACCACCCACAATCACGGACCGCCTGCCAACCGGCCTCAGGAACGTCTTCGGTCGCCGTACCTCGACCCGAACTCAGCGTCTAACCGGTGGGGCCGTGCTGCTGCAGCGACGAAGATGCACACCCTGGATGCGAACCCCGGGGGGCACCAATGGGCCACGCCGGCGGTGCGCCGCGCGAAGAGACAAGGCGTCTCTCGGGGCGGAGACACGGACGTAGAGGTGATTCACCCGTGGGCCTCCTCGGAAACGGTGGGCGCGCTGGAACACGCCAGAAGGGAGTACGCCTCAGATAAAAGAGCCGCGATGGAACGGAGAAGGCAACGGATGGTGATGGAGGAGGGGATGCCGCAAGCGTGAGCGCGGCGTGTTTGAAAGTTTCAATTGTTCTCAAAACTGAACTCTCGCGGGCGCGTCTCTCACTGTTTTTTTGTCTCTTTTTTTTTTCCTCAAGTCTTCCTCTATTGGGTGTCTTTTCAAAGTGCTATTCTACTGCCTAAAAGTAAAAACGGGTCCTACCCGCTGCTTCGGCTTCTCAACCTTACGCCCCGTAGCCGCAACCGCGTCGCGCATCGCGGGACTCACCAGACGAAGCTGCGCGAGATCCCTTGGTGTCATATTTTCTGACCCGAGGACGTGCTTGATAACGACTTCGAGGGGAATGCCCGGGATGGCTTCGGAAGCACGTTGTTGCTGCTCCATGAAATATCTCATTACCTCGCGATGCTCAGGCCCGGCCCTCAATGGGCACGCCCACGAGTCCCATCGGCAGCCCTTGTCGCGCGCCCATTTCAGCGCCTCGAGGTGTCCGCCATCCGCCGCACTCTTGCACGTCGACGCATCCCGCGGGCAGCGGTGCAGGCGCGCATATTTTAGTATCTCGAGGTGCCCGCCCGCAGCCGCCGCCGAGCATGTAGTTTTATCCCATGCCGCGCTATTCACTCGCAACCACTTCAGCAACTCGAGGTTCCCTTCCGCCGCCGCCTTTGCGCACAGTCTACTCATACTCTCGTTCCGTACCACCACCTCTGCGGTGATGACCATGGTACCGTCGAGTGACACCAAGCCATTATCCGGGTCATACATTCCCGCTAGAGATATGGCGTTGACAGATCCCCAACTATCAGTGCTCTTGTTGAACGTCTGCTCATGGTTACTGATGGATCCCCTACAAAAGGATCGAGCTTTTATTGTGGCTTCGTCTTCGTCGTCGCGTCTTCGCTGCGGCTTCCACTGTTATGCTGTAACTCGCAAGGCGCTGCCAGCCATTGGGCAAGCTCTCCTTATCCGCCGCGTGAAGGAACAGCGAAACGAACTCGTTGTGATTCGCATTTCCCTTGGGGTACATATGCATTTGCCACGGAAACCCACCGACGACGAACGTCTCGGAGATAACTTTCGTTATTCTGTTCTTAACCTTCCTCCAGTCAAGCACCCAACTGAACGTGCCACCCACCGCGTTCATCGCGTCCGGGTCGGCGGTCTTTTTGTCGATCGTGGCGGGGGGGTTCGGTACGGTGTTTTTTTCTTGCCATGAGCGATCGCGGTTTCACCTCACGCCTCAACACGCGGACGTGCGCGTCGTTGTGGTGTCGTTGCTTTGTTTCTTTCGGACTCTCGGAGCGTTAGAAAACGTTTTTCTCGGAAGTGGCAACTTTTTTATCGATGAGATTTCATTTGGCGGTGTGTCGGTAAAAAATACCAGTCCCTTCTCTCGCGAATCCAGGTCAGCCAGAGGCGCACGGTGCGTAGGGCGTCGTGCATGGGCGTCGCGGTGATGCGTGCCGCGCACGTGCGCGCGGTGTGGTGCGCCATGACCCTAGCGCTGGTAGCACGAGTCACGGGCGAGGTAGCGACGTACGCGGGTACGTCTCCCAGTCGACGTCATGTCGTCCCAGATGGTCGCCCCTGAATCTTCCTTCTTGAATCTGGCTCCAATGCCATCGCCACCTCCCACCGTCCATGTGACTCCTTCCACACACAAAACAACCCTAACCCCTAAACCCTACCCCCAAAACTCTCCCAGAGTGTCGCAACCCGTACGCCACCAATGACCCGCCATGCAAGCACAACACGAGCCTGTGGACGGCGTTGAGTCCGCATCCCGCGAACTGCGCGCATTGCGTTGCTGGGAATCCAAATGACGACGATGATGAATCCAACGCGATAGATACCTCTTCATGCCCCCCCGGTTGGTCAGGTGTGGACTGCAGCGCGTGCCAAACCAAGAGTGTATGTCCCGATATAATAAACGCAGACGGCACGAAACGCGTGGCGAAGGCGTGTACCAACGACTGTCTTGTACCGACATCAGAAGAGATGAATTCCACAAGCCCGTTCGGCCAATCCTGGGAAAGCGGCAAGGTGTTTTCGTGCCGCTGCGGCGGCGACGACCGAACCGATCCGTACTGCCAGTTCCAGAAGGACACCACGTTTCTGTTCCACGTCACGGGTGAGGGGAAGGGTGTTACACAGGGTGTTACAGAGGACAAGAACCTCGTAAAGATGCACGTCAAGGAGTACGCCGGTATACCTAACATGGCGCCCGATTCGCAAAGCGACCCGTGGCGATACGACTACGCGTACGCGCCTGTGTGGGACGCGAACTTCACGGGGTGTGCGTGGAGGGTCAGCAGCTGTCTAGACCCCCTTCCCACGGATGAAACGTGCGCGATTTACGAGTGCCCGAATGGCAAGGTACAGTGCCCTCCTGAGGACGTGCCGAAGTGCCCTGGTCGGAGCGAATTAGGATGCAGCCACGGCCCAAATTCAACTCGAAACTACTGGCAGCACCCGTGTAACCCGTTAGTCACGCCACAGGACCAGGGGATTACGTTCTGGTGCAGTTTGAACAGAACGAGTACCGATGCGTACGGCACGAACAAAACAGGCCGTTTATGCTATTGGAACCAGCCCGGCGTGATTCCGAGCTTCGCGGTGACGTGCGACGTCGGTAATTGTTTGTACGACGATTCAAAAAACGCAGAGCTGAAAGATTTGTGTCCCGCTTCGTTCACCCCGCCCGAGTTCTGGAACGGGGACCTTATTACACGGGTTGGGATGTTCCTAGTGGCGTTAGTGTTGGTAGCCGCTGCGGGGTGGTACATCAGAGTGGAGCGAAACTCTCTGTATTCCATGCCCGCGGCTACGGCGTTTGAAGAGGTGGAAGCAGCGCGGATGAATCCAAACCAAAACCGACAAAGGAACAAGCACGCGCGGACGCCCAGCGCGGTGAGAGACGCTCAGCAATTGCGAAGGCGGCCGATGAGTCCAGAGAGGGATGCTGGAGTTAACGCTATTACTAGTCTTCTTGGAGAGGCGGATAGTACTTCAAATAGTACTCCTCTGGACCCTCGCCCGGTCGTGAGTTGGTCCAACGTCAGGGTGTACGCCACCTCGGTCACGTCGTCAAATCCGGGCGGAGTCGTTAAGCGCATTCTGAGAGGCGTCTCCGGGCATGCTGGGCCGGGGCCGAGTGTAGACAGTGAGGATCACTCGGATAGCTCCCCCCCTACTACTGGTGTTTTCGCGATTCTCGGCCCGAGCGGCGCGGGTAAATCCACGCTTCTAGATTTCCTAGCCGGGAGGACTCCTGTTGGGCAAGCCGCAAGAGGCACCATAAAAGTCAACGGAACGACAGTCACTCCTAGTGAAATGAAACAAATCTCCGGGTACGTCCCTCAAACCGACATTTTACCCGGTACGTCAACGGTGTGGGAACATCTGCTGTTCAACACCATGTTAAGGATGCCCAGTGGTACCTCGAAGGAAGAGCTCACTAGGAGTGCTGTAAGTTGGAGCAAAGAGCTCGGGCTCCAAAAAGTTATCAATTCCCTAATCGGGGACGAGTGGACGCGGGGGTTATCGGGTGGCGAAAAGCGACGCGTTTCTATCGCTACTAGTCTATTGACGAGTCCTTCTATTCTGTTTCTAGATGAACCTACGACTGGTCTAGACAGCACGAACGCCCAAAAGGTTGTGGATTTGTTATCCGCATTAGGCTCAATGGGGGTCACGGTGTTACTCTCAATACACCAGCCGCGGCCCGATATCTTCCGGCTGCTGGACCGAGTGTTGCTGATGTCGGGCACTGGGTCTGTGGTGTATTGCGGGCCAATGATGTCACTGCAGACACATTTTGATACCGTAATTGGGAGGAATGTAGGAATTACTAATCAGGGAATTACGGGTCATGGGGCAGTTAGTCAGGGACAAAACTCATGGATCCCAACCGGCGTCGACGTCGCCGATTTCGTGCTGGACTTTGTTTTGAAAAGTGAAGACTCCATCGTCGATGGAATGGTTTATGAATTCAAAAACTCAGACGTTCACAGGAAAGATACGGAGTTCCTGCTGAGACTGGATACCCATACTGCCCATACGGACCACGACAACGAATCATTCTCGAGAAACAAAAGACCCATAGCGTGTTTCTCCAAACAGTTGAAACTGCTATGTGGCCGGTTGCTGCGAAAAGTCAGCCGGCACCCGTTCCTGTTAGGCGTTCACTTTGCGTCAACCTTTTTCACCGCGATCGGTGTCGGTCTAATCTTCTACGACGTACAATCCGACCAGGCTGGTATTCAAAACAGGCTCGGGGCGCTTTTTTTCGTGTTGCTGTACTTGACGTGTATGAGCCTGAGTTCGTTACCCGTGTGGCGAGAGGACCGGTTACTTTTCCTTCGAGAAAAACAGGACGGCGTTTACGGAGTAAACGCGTATTTCGTCTCAGCGATGTTGTTCGATATTCTTCCGATGAGGGTGTTGCCTCCGTTCTTTTTCGGGCTGACTACTTATAGCATGATAGGCCTCAACGAGGGCACTGAATACTCCTTGATAACTTTCGTCAACACCCTAATCGTGACCAATATCTGCGCTACGTGTATGTGCATGGCGATTGGGTCTGTGACAAAATCAGTGGCAAGCGCAAACGCCATTGCGAGCCTGTGTTTCCTGGTATCCTTTCTATTCGGTGGCTTTTTACTGAACAAAGACCAGATCCCGAGTGGTCCTATACGGTGGCTGAGTAAATTATCCTTCATCAACTACGGGTACGAGTCGTTGGTGAACAACGAGTTTGGAAAAAACCCGACGACGTTCACGCTGACGAGCGCTTGGCATTCGAAGAATTTGCCGGATGAAGTGCCTGTGCCGGGTGAGAAAGTGTTGAGCACATTTGGATTCGATTCCACGCGAACGGTGTATGATTTATTCATTGTATTCCTCCAAGCTGTGTTCTTCGCGTCTTTATCGTACCTCATGTTACGCAACGCGGAGGGCGGGCCGCTACGGAGTTTGATGGACTTGGTAGGGCGGAGGGCGGTGGTCAGAGACGGCGGAGACACTTCCAGAGGCGTGCGAAACAGCACAAGGAGACGTTCCCTTGACCAAGTCGTTTCGTCCGAAGACGGTGAAGGTGTCGGGACGCCTCTTATTGGTCGTGATGAAGATAATGACTCTGGATCCGACGACGATGACACTTCTGAGTTTTTGTCTAATGTTGATGTTGACGAAGAAGCGGCTTTACCCGGTCCGCGAAACCGCCGCTCGCCGCCGAGCACTTTGCAAAACATCGACGAAGAGCAAAGCGTGCGCGGGGAAGGGAACGCACTGAACGCGCTTTTGAATTATTCGGAGGAAGAGCAGGATGCAGGGGTTGATCACAGGAGAATGCATGACATGCAAACAACACACAACAGGCAAACAGTCAGGAACAACGTATCGCGTTCCGTTTTAGTTTGGTCCGACGTAAAGTGTTCGCTCAAAAGCGGGCGGAAAATTCTGCGCGGCGTCTCGGGAATCGCCGGGAGTGGTGGTTTTGAGGTGGGTATGAGCAATCAGTCTGGACTTAATCGAAATCAGTCAGAAGGCAGTTCATTGCGTATGGGTATACAGTCAGAACAGTCCTCTCATTCTAGCGGTATTTTCGCCATTCTCGGCCCATCCGGGGCGGGTAAATCCACGCTTCTGGATATCTTGGCGGGCCGGCCGAGCGCGAACCGGGTGGTGAGCGGCTCTATTCGCGTAAACGGAGTCGAGTTTAAACCTTCAGAAATGCGACATGTGTCCGGTTACGTTCCCCAGGATGACGTGCTGCCCGGTACCAGTACCGTGTACGAGCACTTACTGTTCCACGCAACGTTACGCATGCCGAGTCATACAAGTGAAAGCAGTATCAAATCTTCTGTAGTTAGAGTCATGAAATCGCTCGGGATTGAAAAGTTAAAAAATCAATTCATCGGCGACGAGTGGGTCCGCGGGTTATCTGGCGGGGAAAAGAGACGGGTAACCATCGCAACTGAGCTAATAACGTCCCCCAACATACTGTTCCTCGATGAGCCCACCACAGGGTTGGACTCCACGAACGCGATGAAGGTTGTTGATTTATTATCGGATTTATCTGATGATGGTGTGACAGTTATTTTATCAATACACCAACCGCGCCCGGACGTGTTTCGGTTACTGCGGCGGATCTTGGTCATGAGCAGCGTAGGCAAAGCCGTGTACAGCGGAGACTCGCGAAACGCGGAGACACACTTTCTGACGTTGCTGTATGTTCCGATGCGACAGGAAAATGTAAATGTTGCGGACTACGTTTTAGATGTGTTACTGAGGGCTAGCGACGAAACCGTCGAGAGGATGGTTTCAGATTTCGAAACCTCGCACGCGGCGGTCGTGGATGCAAACGCGAGACGAAGGTTAATTACCGGTAATACTGAAGGGACGGTACTGCGTAACGCTCGTAACGGTCAAAACGTGACATTACAGAAGAAGAAGTTCAACAGCGGGTATGGCACGCAGTTCGCAGTATTACTAAAGCGAATGACCCAGAAAGTCAAACGCCACCCCTTCCTCATCGCGCTTCATTTCGTCTCGACATTTTGCGTCGCGCTCGGCGTGGGTTTCATTTTCAAATCCGCGACGCGAAACACGGGGGGCATTCAAAACCGAATGGGGGCTTTATTCTTTGTGCTGCTGCACTTGGCGCTTATGAGTTTAAGTAGCTTGCCTGTTTGGAGGGAAGAGCGGTTGTTGTTCTTGCGGGAACGGTTATCAGGGTTATACTCGACTTGGGTTTATTTTTCCAGCGTGCTGTGGTTTGATGTGGTTATTTTGAGAGTGTTACCTCCGCTGTTCTTCACGATGATTAGCTACCCCATGATCGGGCTGCACGGGTTTGGCGATGGAGAAGGAAGTGTTCAAGAAAGTGAAGGTGAACCGTCAGGAGATGAATCGACCATTAACACCGCTATTAGCTGTCTCATGACGTTTACTATCCTTCTAGTCCTGACCAACGTCGCCGCGTCTGGCCTCATGATGACAATAGGAATGATCACCCCCTCAAACGCCACCGCAAACGCGTGCGGGTTGCTAGTCTTACTAGTCAACCTTTTGTGCGGCGGGTTCTTCCTGAATGAACAGAAAACGCAAGGTGATGGTGAAAGCGTTCCAATAAGCGTTACGATCACCAAGGTTCTGAGTAGCGGATCGTTTGTCAATCGCGCGTTTGAAGCGTTACTCATCAACGAGTTCTTAGACGCCGGCGTGTTCCAGTTTACGCCCAAGTGGAAAAATTCCGAAAATTCAAATCATGAAAATTCAATTGCCGTCGACGTGACCGGCCAAGAAGTCCTACAGTTCTTCAAGTTTGGCGACACGACACGTGACATGTGGAACGATATCGCCGCGTTAACTGGATTAGCGGTAGGGTACGTCACACTAGCTTTCATAGCTTTAAAGTGGACCACGCGGAAGGTAGGCGTGGAATAGAGTAGTATTTAATGAAATTTTAATTTGTGAATTACAAAACACCATGCGCTGCAGTAGTTTACATCGAGAGCGTAGCTTCTCGTCCCTTTTCTTATCCCCTTTCCCTCAGACCGTTCAGTCTACAACAAAAAAATTCACGCGGCTAAGCTCTCGTCGTCCGGCGTCTTCTCACCGTCGTGGCCGTTGCTCACGGCGTTGTTTTCGCCCCGAAGGCGGGACGGCTTTTGCTTTTTCGACTGGTCGGTTGATTCCTTAGACTGCTTCTTATCAGCCTTCGGTGCGACCCTTCCATCCACGTAAGACATGGTCCTCAACGGCGCCAACTCCTTCACGACCATCAGCGCGTCCACGTCGTTGCACCAGGACCGAGTATCGACCTCCCACCCGTCCGTTTTCATGTGCTCCAGCGCCGCTTCCACTTCTCTGCCCACACGAATAGCGTCGTCCCAACTTCTACAACCAGCAAAGTCCACCAGCTCAGCCGGGTCAACCTCTTCGTGCAGCGAGTTGACGTTCAAGCCGTTCTGGACCATCTCCTCGACGGACATGAGTTTGACGCTGAATTCGCCCTCGGGCTTTCGTTCTAATGCGCGGCCCAGGTCGTCCTCTAACCAACGCCACCGGCCCTTCACGTCCTGCGCGGCGTGCAGGGGCCCGGGTCCCGTTTTCTGAGATGCCGCCCGCAACAACCGCCACGCCGCGTCGTCCAAATCGTCGTCATCCTCGTCGTCCTCGGAATCGCTATCCTCGGTATCCCCGCCCAGCGCGCGGATGATCTCGTCGACTTGCGAAATGTCAATCCCGGCGCGCTTTTTGTTGGGCTTCGAGGAAGTGAAGCCCCTTCGGGAGGCTTCTGAATCAGCCGAGGGTTCTGAATTTCCAATCAAATCATCCTCCTCTTCATCATCCCCCATGCACAGGAACTCGAACGCGGAGTCGTACCCTGGTGCACCTGGTGCGATTTGATACACCTGGACGTACTGCGAGAGTAAATCCGAAACCGTGTTGGGCACCTGCGTTGAGCACAACTCTTTGTACGCCTCAACTGCGTTTACGTATTCGAAAATGTTTGACATTTTGTCCTCGCCTTCCACGGCGTCTTCCAATCGCCACTCCTTCTCTTCAATCACCAGCTCCAGGCGTTTCTTGCGTAACGTGAACCCTTCGTCTTCGATCAAGGGGCCGGTAGGGATGACGTCCAAATCGGGGTCGATAGAGGTATTAGGGAGGACTTCCCGGTCTTGCAAAGCGAAAGCATCGCGTCGACGCTGTTCTTCCAATGATTGCTGCTCTTGCTGCTCGTCCAACACTTGTTCTTCACTCTTCGTCACATCCACCACTTCTTCTGCACTGTTCACCACTTCCTCGCGGCTTATCTTCATCTTCATGGCTTGCTTCAGCGGCGGAGGCGTCAGCGCGTTTGGGGTTTTCGTGCCGCTCTTGTTCAAGTGGTGCGGCTTGTTGGAGTCGATGCGGGATTTCGGGGATGGGCGAGGTCTGGGTTGCGGTGCCCCCGCACCAGAGGCTTCACGAGGCGTTCCTTCACCGCGACCCAAACGGTCATCATCCTCCCCTCTGCTCTCATTGCCACTCGTTTTGCGCGCCGCGACGAGCACACGCACGCCGCGTCGGGGGGGTGAGGCTCGGGATTTCAGTCGCGGGGATACGCGCCACGCGGAGGTGTGGGAATCAACGCGGCCACCCACGCGGTGCGCACCCGAGGTGCTCGCGGCGCAACTCGAGACCCGCGCCAGTGTGTACATCGTGCCGAGAAATATCTAATACAAGAGTGAATAACAATAGGGAAGGAGTCAGCGACTGGGGGATCGTGTGTCGAGATCGATTGACGCTTCGGCACTTGTCATCTTTGGCGCGTTCAGAAAGAAATATTTCCCGGGATGCGTCTGCCCGACGCTTCGAGCGCGTGGGGATGCGTGGGGAAACATATGCCGGTTTGTCGGGACACTAGCGCACCTTCGCTCGGGAACGTGTGGTGTAATTCCACGCGGACGTCACACGACGCGACGCGTTATGGCGGGGACGGGGCGGGGAGCGCGATTTATCCCCGGCGGATACCGAGATTAGTATGAAGCTCTCCAGCGCCTTCCAAACTGAACTGTCAGCACTGCCTGTCAAATCCCGCCCCCTCCAGCCAATCAGTTGGCCGATCCAAGAGGATTCCCGCGAGATATTTTGTAGAGCGTGCGAGCGAGCGAGTCTTTCGAAAAATTGAACTGCCACCTTTTTGGCTTTTTGGCAAAGTGTCAAGAAATGAAATCGATGACTAACAAACCATACCCTCTCTTCTAGTCCATCGCTAAGCACAGATCGTAGTACCTCCCCGCTTCCCCGAGCTCCGCGAGGTCGGTGTAGCAATCCCCGAGCATGCCGTACACGGACGAGTCGTTCTGCTCCACGGCCAGGTCCACCGCCGCGACTAACTCACCAACGGCCGCCTTGATTTGACCGGCTTCAATCAAAGCCCTGGCCAACCCCTTGTACGCGCTGAGCTCGGCTGATTTAATTCCTGCGGCGTTCGCAGCAACTCTGGCTTCGTCGAATGCGCTGACTGCGAGCTCGAAATCCCGGTTCGCAAGCGCTTGCTTGCCTTGTGATAACTTTTCACTCGTCACTTCGTCCTCGTCTTCGCTCGCGAAATCATTCCTCAAGCTCGCGGCCAACTCCTGTTTCGCCATCATCGCGCGCAACTTGCCGTTGATCTCGGCGATTTCCAAACGTCGCTTTCGGGCGAGCCTTCCATTAAAGCTCGCGCCGATCAGCGCCACCGTTTGCAACGCCGCGAAGAAGCCCCAGTTCGCTCTGCAGAACGCGACGAAGGGGGAGATTTCTGGAGCTGGAGCCGGCGCCGCTTTCGCCGAGACGGTGGCGATGAGATTGGATTCAGATTTCATCGATGCGTAATCGGAGGGAAGGAGGTATCGTACATCGGCACTGATTTCGGAGCCGGACACGGAGGGGGTGTCAATGTCCATACGTGCCGTGGCGACCACGCAGACGGCGCGGGGACGCGCGGGGACGCCTTTTGCACCAGAGGCAAGCCGCACAGGAACCACCACGCGGGTCGATGAGCACACGCCGAGTGATGTGAACATCTTGTATATA
>MDSY01023463.1_pt1 | contig 47602 bp, 37 predicted proteins | sample 811131 | NCBI WGS metagenome assembly MDSY01 (sample SAMN05326643, study PRJNA326480) | marine metagenome | isolation source: seawater | place: Atlantic Ocean: South West | collected 2010
GCTTTCAGAGACCTCGGTTTCTTCTTCCTTTTTGTCAGACTTCTTTTCAGTTGTCTTTTTGATTTCCTTCTCTAGTAGAGGTTGTGGACTTTCCTCTTCTTCATCCTCGTGAATTTCCAAATCTTTGGGTTGTGTAATTGGCTCTGGAATTGTCAAAATCTCCTCTCCAGCAACTGTATCTTGATTATTGAGAGGCGCTGCTTGAGTACTTTCATCGAATAGTGTGGAAACCTCTCCCATCTTGTTCAGATATGCAAATCCAAATCCAAGCGCAACTACTCCAATGAACATCCATGTGATATATTCGTATAGTGAGTCTTCAAAGGTAGTACTCAACATGAATAATGAGAGGATAGTACCGAATACACCCACTGCCCTTCTCCATGCAGCATCTGTTTCTTCACGGAACCCTTGTATGGCTATACCAGATAGGAATGCTGCGAATATTGCATAAATTAGTGAATCTTGTTCCCCAAATCCAAGTGCCCATGATATACCAACAAGGAAGTAAGCAATACCCAATAATCCTACTCTGTCAATCCAGTCGAAATATTCCCCTTCATCATCCCAATTGATGAATTCCCAGTTCCATGCCATATCTGTTTTTGAGGCAATGGCGGTGAACACTGCACCACTGACAATCAACACAGATCCAACTAGTAAATCTGCAAATCCAGCATTTACTTCAAGATGATGGTCCATCGTGTTCCATACAGCGAATGCGTGTAATAGAGGTAAGCTGAGGATGGCCCATTTTTGTCCGTTAACAAATAGATCGTAGGTTATCCAAATTGCTCCTGCAATAGTTCCCAGTCCTAATGCAGCATCCCATGAAAGAGACAAACAAATTATAGTCCAGGTTCTAAGTATAGAAGACAATTTTTCTCTAGCCTCAATTGTATCTAGTTTGAAAACAGTCACATCTTTTGGTGCTTCTACCCCATTAACCATCCTAGTTCCTAACTCAACAACATCGTCTGCATATTTGTATATCCATCCGGATGACGATAACTGATTCATCATGAGTGTGTAGAGCCCTGTTCCTAACAAGCTGTATGATAGTATTCTGCCATCTCCCCAACTTTGGAAAGCCGAATCCATGCTGAACCCGACAATGAATGAGAGCACAATTAGTGGCAGGCTCCATGGAACAAAGCCCAACTCTCCCATCAATATTGCGAAGAGTGTCAATATAATTGTCATAGAGAGTAGAATCCAAGCAGCATCCGGTAGTATGCCGTAAACTCCCAATGTCAACCAAACTGAGGGAATTGGCATGCTCAACTTTGGCACACCTTCTTTGAGTCCATACCTTCTATCAAGAACTCCTTTTGAAAGAATAATCAGGCTTGTGATTGCCATAACAAAGAATGATAGCCTTGGAAGTTCTAAGATAGTCTCCTTAATAGGGTTGTAAGCAGTTATGTCAAGATCTCTGAAGAAATCACCAACTAATGCTCCCTCTGATATGTATCTGCCTCCAATTAATAGCAATGCAATTGGAGAAACACATAATAGGAAAATTAATCTGTGCTTTAATGCTCTATAGAATACCAATAGATACATTGTGAAGAACAACAAACCACCACTGGTGTCGAAGAGTCCCAAGACCAGTAGTCCCGTTAGTGTTACAATATCTGCCGCTTCATCTAGTGTTTCTTCGTTTAGTCCTTTCTTGGCTAATATTAGCGAAACGGATAATGGTCCCAGCAATAGGATCGAATCGAATAGAATTGTTGCATCCCTAATGTTATTGCCAGAACCTGCTTCGTTTAATGCAAAAGCCATTGGAGCAGCGACTAGTAGTAGTGTGATGGTAGCGATCATCCTTCCTGCTGAGGAAGCTTCTTTTTCGCTGAGAACTTCAAAAATGATAATTCCGATTGGTATAATCATCATTAAAACCCAGAAAATATCATCTGCCAGTCCATCTTGAACCGATGCCAATGCAACGGTGAACAAAACCAAAGGCCCGATTAAGCTCATTCTTCCAAGTGGTCCCCATGCGCTGGCGAAGATGTCTTTTGTTTCCGATTTTTCAGGAATTATCCACGCATTTTTCTCGGTATCAAACACTGGCAATATCTTTCCTTTGTTTGAATCAGCCCAGCCTAATATAATACCCACATCCAATTCTACATCCTTGAATCTTCTCATCGAGGTATAGACTAACAATCCAACAAACGCAAGTGTTACGTTGAATCCCGAAAGTGCGCTCACAGTATCATCTGGCAGGAATTCTAAAGGAACTTCTAATCTGTCAGCAAGTGATAATATGACGGCGAAAATCATAGAGAAAGCAGTTGCGAGTGAAGCCTCAAATGCTTTTTCTGCACTCTCAAGTTTCTTAGCATTGAGCATCATTATGTATGAATTACCCAAACCGTATAAGACTAAAGTCCAAGGCAGGTAAGGGTCTTCTCCCATTAATACGGATTTCGAGAACACCATCAACATCAAAGAGACAAAGTGAGCCCAGTCTGACAGGTGACCTTTTTGCCTTCCAAATTCTCCTGCTGTTAGGATACCGATTAGGATAGTAGCCTCCATCCATGCAGGCTGGAACCCTCCTATGTAGGATTGGATAAAGAAGGATGATGCTGTTGCAATTATAGTCCAGTTTGCAACCCAATTCCTTGTTATTTTTGAAATTACCAACAAGTAAGGCAGCATAATCAATGTGACCATCCAAGGAATCAGGCCAGCCTCGGGCTCAATTATGAATAATGATGCTGCTAAACCTATCGGCATATATGGTATCCTGCGTTTCAAAGTAGCAGGGAAATATGCTATCAAAACAGCAAACCACAATGCCACTTGTAGAGTAATGTAGTCAGGCAATACTCCAGGCAGAGCATTTTGTTTAATCGGCCCTAATACCAGTATCAAATCTTCCCATATGCCGTCTCTTGCTAGATACATGGCGAGAACAACCTCTCCAACTAGTAGTGCTGAAGTCCACTGCATCAAATCCTGTCTCAACCTCTTATCTGCTGCCATGAATCCTTGAACAGCGATTATGAAGACAAGCAATGATAATGCTCCACCTCTTCCATCAACACCACCTTCATTACTAATCTCGTAAAGGAGAGGAACTAAGCCAGACGTTACGGCCACAACAGAAAATATGATTCCGCTATTTGCTCTCAGCGACAGCCACATCGCTATTGTAGTTAGGGTGATCATCGATATTCCTAGTTCCCAACTTACTATGTTGTTAGACCACTCCATCCATCGGATTGAGGCTATCAATGCCATTACAAGCGGAGTAAATGTTGTAATCGACCAAGCAAACGTGGTTTTACCTTTCAACTTGCTAAGATATATTGTCTGGCCGGATATTAGGGCTACTAGAGCACCTAGTTGGAAATATATCGCTTTTGCAGAGGGTATCCAACCCTCATCGCCATACGCTAGATTATCACCCGTATTGTCGAGCCAGCCAAAATCACCAGTACTGACAAGAAATTCAACCATCCATCTCGCGCTGTATAGCGCTCCAATTGCAAGGAAGAAGAATCCTATACCCAACATATAGTCATGCACATCTTGAAGCTCATCTCCACCTTTCTTTCTTTGAAATTCAACTAAAGCAATCGCCATTAGGCCAGATATGATGCCTCCTACACCTAACAGTGCCCATTGGGTGATATCACCGTCTCCTTCGAGTGCAATCATAATTAGACCGGACCAAATACCGATCATCGCAATTCCGAAAAGAATTAACTGAGCAAATTTTTGAAGACTGTTATCCACACCATATTCTGGTGAAACCCCAACATTTCCAACTGATATGTTCGGTTTCAATTGTGAGTCTGTCATTAAGTTACCAGTTCTGGCGGATAATGTTGGTGTTGCTGCTGGCCTCTGGGGTCTCTTTGGTGCAGTTTTGCTCATTTTATCGGTATGGAACAATAGCGACGCACTATTTAATGTTGAGCCGGAAACAGACTAAAATTACTGCTTAATCAACAATTTCAGCTTCTACGATATCAGGTGTGATATTTCTATCTTCGTCAGAAAACTTAGAGTCCTTTTCGCCTCTAAGTATGGTGGCCATTAGAATTGCTGTGAGTAATATCGCTGCAAATACGGAACCGTATAGAATAACATTGGATGACGATTCCTGAGTCTCAACAATACTGGTTTCATCTGTTAGGAGTATGTCCATCGTAACAAGTGGGCTAGAAGTAGTTCCTTCAAGTGCTCTCATTGATATTGTGTGGACGCCCATCAATTCAACACCCGGAAGGACTTGCAAATCTTTTATGACGTCAGCATAATCTAGTGAGACAGACATTTTAGAATCGTAAGAGTGGATAGTAGACCATCCATCCCTTAGGTCATTACTCATCCACTGGATGTTGTCCACTCCTTGGTTTATGTCTAACTTGATTTTGTCACCTGGGCCTAAAACGACATTCCCGTTTTCGTTAAGTTGGTTGGTAAGTGATAATGTGATATTTTTGTTAAAAGACCATTCCTGATTGTACTCGGCAGCCTCTAGAACAGATTCAAGAGCATTCACATGACCGTGACCATAGACGTTGTTCTGTCTATTCTTTGGTATCAAATCCTCTGCACACGGTTCATTTGCGCCCATGTAATGGCACTGACGGTAAGTTGCCTGTTCCTGCATTATATTACGAATATCGAAAGGTGATAGATTTGGATTTGCTTGGAGCATTAGAGCACCAACTCCGGCAGCTCCCGGAGTAGCCATGCTAGTTCCACTAAATGCTACATATTGATCCCCAGAGTTAGCCTGGACAGACATTATACTGCTCCCCATGTAGGCCACATTAGGTTTTATTTTACCTTCTTCAGTGGGACCTTGACTAGAGTAAACTGCGATTGAAGTATCCTTGTCAAGCGCACCCACAGTGATTGCGTCCTCGGCGGAACCAGGTGTTCCGATTTGAGCGCTGACAGCGTTGTTACCTGCTGCTATGTAGAGCGCGATTCCTGCTCTCATCATTTCATTAGCTTGTCTGTTTACACTATCTTCTTCGGATGATGTCCACTCTATTGCACCAGGGCCACCCAAACTCATTGATGCGATTCTCGTGTTGTATTTGTGCATCGTATCGACAGTCCATTGCATTCCCGCCATTACAGTAGAGAAACTTCCAGATCCGCCAGCATCAAGGACTTTGACACCAACTAGATGTGCTTGTGGTGCCATGCCTACATGTTCGTAAGTAGGCGCACCAGTTCCGGCGGTGGTTCCTCCACAGTGAGAACCATGTCCTTGGTCGTCATAAGGGAAATCAGTTCCATTCGTGTTTCCGGGATTATTTACAGGATCGTAAAAGCCGATTATCTTTGGATCATTTGTCAACGGGTCGTCATCTTGATCGTCCAAACTTGTATGGTTTCCATCCAATCCTGTATCGATAATAGCGACTGTTGAGCCCGAACCATCATATCCAGTTTCTTCAAATGCCATATCAACACCATGCCCTGCTCTTGCGTCTGCATTCGCAATTGTCAGGATTCCATCAAGTTCAATCATCACTACGCCAGGGACATCTCGTAAAGTTAACAGTTCTGTGACTGGAACCCTTCCTGCTAGTGCGTCAATTCCATGAAGGATAAATTGGTGATCGTAGTCAACAATTTCCTCAAGCAACTTTATGTCACTCACGCTGGGTGTGTAGTGGAAATCAATAATCAGTGGCAGAGTATTTTTTTCGTCAAGAAAAATTGGATTGTCCATATGCAATTCAACCATGTCTCCAATCTTGTTTTGATTGCGGTCAACAGTTGTATCACTCCACCATCCCTCTGGTGAATCATCGGTTTCATGCACTTCGCTTACGGGAACCGTTGCAACAGCGAGTGGTGCAATTAAAATCACAAGTCCAAGAAGGCTAAAGATTTGCTTGTAGTTATACATAATACTCACAGCAACCCCACCCAGTAACCAATACCGTTTGAATCCTGTGCTTTTGTGCTAAAACTGCACAGGAATGAAAACCTTTGAACACGACGCATAGATATGGGGCTCAAAACTAAAGTGACCGGGGCCCTAGTATCTAACTGGTTTAGAGAAATCTCCCTCATAGATGCAGAAAATATTCCATCCGATAGAGGTTCAATCATTGTATCATGGCACCCAGGAGGCATGTTTGATGAATTATTGACTAAGAATCTGCTCCCAATCAATCTAATTTCAGTTGATGTAAATAGTATCGGTGAGCAGAAATTAATGGAAATTGCACAGATGGTTTCCTCTGGTGGAAGTGTTGTAGTATTCCCTGAGGGGGTTTCCCATGACCTACCAAAGTCAATTGAAATAAAAGACACGGCAGCAAAAATAGCAATCAAAGCAGCAGAAATTTGCACCGGGAAAAAACCTGTAATTATCGCTTTAGGAATACATTACAGCAACAAAAACATGTTTCGGGAAAGAGTTGCTGTAACGGTTGAAAGGCCAATAGATATAGAAGGCGACGTTGAACATTTGAGCATGATAATATCTGGCGAGATTTCGAGAGCGTCCCAATCACAGGATAATTGGAAAGATCGTGAATTAATTTGGAAAGCGAGGTCTATTGTAAAGGCAGAGAGACAAAGGATGTCAAAAATTTCTAATCAAAAACCAACATATGGAGAGGATATTTTAGGCGCCCGCAGGGTTCGTGCAGCGTGGGAATGGCTGGCATTGAACAATGAAAAAGAGTGCCAGAGGTTGGAGAGGAAAACAAGAGAGCACATGGCAATGCTTGAGTCCTATAATTTACGACCTTATGATGTTGATAGTCGACCAATGTCGGTTACGAATTTAGGTTTTGCAAAATCAATATTCCTTTGGCTCTATGCATGGTCTTTCATGCTTGGCTTCGTCACATTGAGTGCTTTGATAGGATCACTACCTCCTTTCCTATTTGTGGTATTTTCTGATAAATATCTATGGTCAAATCTTGACCAATCTAGTCGGAGTAAGTTCAAGCTATACTCCGTTTTCATATCCTATCCAATATGGTGGGTAATATCAGCAACTGGATTTACATGGGCTTTGTTATCTAGCGATAGCCCACTAGCTGGCTTGGCGGACTACAGTGTGACCATAGAGTTCCTATTTTCACTACCATCTATTGCTGTATTCCCAATTATGCTATGGTGGATGCCAACATCAGCGAAATTGCAAGTCGCACTATACTCTCGAGGTACAAAATCTTGGAAAAGAATGCGATTGTGGATGAAGTGGCGTTCCTCAAAATTCGACTGGAGTTCAATTAGTGAGTCTCAACAAAATTTGGCTAAGGAGTTGGTGAATATTGGTGACAAATTAGTATTGCCGGGAGATGAAGATTGGGTTGAACCACTGCCCGGTAAGGATGATATTAGTGTAATTCAGCAGCGCTGATTTTTTGTGACTTATAAGTGATTGATATAATCAAGGGTAACGCTATTAGGTTGAGTCTTTGTAAGGAGATTAGGTTGGTGTAACTTATGGTCGGCGAAGACTTTGTCTCGATGATTCCTGCTGCACCATCTGAAATATGGTTCGGGGAAGTCAACGGACAGAAAAAAGAGGTTATAGCAAAATCAAATTCGATACTTCTTGACGTTCTCCGCGACAAAGCAGGATGCTTGGGTGTTAAACGCGGATGCGACATGGGGACATGTGGCTGTTGTACGGTCATGATAGATGGTGAGCCACGCCTTTCTTGTCTAACTATGGCACATGACGTGAGCGGTTGTAAAATTACAACTGTTGAAGGGCTATCTGATGGATCCCATCTAGCGCCTATCCAACAATGCTTTGCAGATTATGGAGGGTCACAATGTGGTTTCTGCACACCTGGTTTTTTGGTTGCTTCCCAGGCACTTTTAGACAAAAACCCTGACCCTAGTGAAAAAGAAATTGCATGCGCAATTGAAGGTAACCTTTGCAGATGCACTGGATACCAGCAAATAATCCAATCAATACAAGCTGCAGCAGCCATTCACAGAGGTGATGCAGAAGCGGTCGCTTCAAACAATGCAGCCCATTCCGATCCACATCCCAGTGGCCCTGAAATCTAGGTGTCAGCATGAGTAAAGATTACGTTCAGCAGGCTGGCATGAGCAAAGAAGTTCGCGTAGATGGCAAAAGAGTTGCTGGTAAGATGCGATTTAACCCTCCCGGGTCTGGAGGTTCGAGACCAAAAATGGCTGAAAGAGACCTTGAATTCATCCCTGAATTAGAAGGCGGAAATGAAGCTCAGCCTGCTGGTGGTCATTTCCAAGATAGTTACAGAACTGGAACGACTGTTGGAAAAAGAACACCGCTTGTAGATGCAAATGCAAAAGTAACTGGACAAGCTTGGTATGGCGATGATATAAGGCTGCCAAATGAGTTGATTGGAAGAATTGTGAGGTCCCCTTATCATTATGCTAAAGTGAAGAGTGTTGATACCTCTAAGGCCGAAGAACTACCCGGTGTAATCGCAGTTTCCACCGGGGTTGACGCGCCTAGTAAGTTTGGAGTTTTACCTGTTACAAAAGATGAACATGCAATGGCTGTTGAAAAGGTAAGACATGTTGGTGATTTGGTTGCCTGCGTCGCAGCCGTTGATGAAGAAACAGCCCGTCAAGCAGTAACTCTAATTGAAGTAGAATACGATGTGTTAGATGCTGTACATGACCCAAAGAAGGGTCTCCTGGACGTTGACGAGCCAATCCACTGGCGTGGCCCTTATCACATAGGCTCAACCAATGTTCAAAAACGAGTTTTTCAAGAGTTTGGAGATAGGGAGAGTCTAGAAAACACAACCAAGGCTTTCCACAATGGGAAATGGAAATTTATGGGTGTAAATCACGGTTTTACTGAACCCCATGCAGTGGTTGCTCATTGGGATCCTAATGGCCGATTACAATTATACACGCCACAACAGGTGCCTCATTACGCACACCGAGCACTTGCTACTGTCCTTGAGGTTCCTATGCACCAGATAAATGTCATACGAACATTCGTCGGGGGAGGGTTTGGAGGAAAATCAGATCCATTTCCTCATGAAATGTGTGCGGCTATATTAGCCCGAAAGGCTGGAAGGCCTGTTAGAATAACATTTGACAGGGAGGAGGTGTTTTGGGTCAACCGTGGAAGACACCCATCTCATATCGAGGTCAAAATAAATGCCAACGAGGACGCTAAAATTTCTGGATTTGAGATTGATGCACTAATAGATGGAGGTGGCTTTGCGTCATTTGGTCACGTCACATCATATTACAACGGTGTATTGGCGACTGCGCCCTATGAACTAGGATCATTTCACTACACTGGTGCAAGAGTTTGGACTAATAAGCCAGCAAGTGGGGCTATGAGAGGCCATGGTGCTGTGAATACTAGGTGTGCAATAGAAGTAGGGTTAGATGATATTGCTGAGAAACTCCAAGTTGACCCTATCGACCTGCGATTGGCAAATTTGCTTCCACCCCATTCCAAAACCATAACCGGATTTAGGATTACTTCCAATGGAATGAGGCAGGCTCTAGAAAGAGTAAGAGAAGGAAGCAACTGGACAGAAAAATTCCGAAAATTACCACTTGGCAAAGGTATTGGAATAGGTTGTGGCTTTTTCATTTCAGGCTCAGGTTTACCGATTCATTGGGACCCCCATAATTTCCCTCACGCTACCGTTCACTTGCAAATAGATATGGATGGAGGGGTGACAGTACACACAGGGGCTGCTGATATTGGACAGGGGTCCTCCACAGCAGTAGCTCAAGTTGTCGCTGAGGTTCTAGCCCTCCCTCTTGAAATGGTCCATGTAAGATCTCATGAGAGTGATACCAGCCCCGTGGATTTGGGTTCATACTCATCTAGAGTAACTTTCATGAACGCAAACGCAGCGATTGGTGCTGCTCTGGAGATTCGAGAAAAATTGCTCAATGCAGCTGGTGAAATGCTAGATTTGGAGCCAAAAATGTTAGTCTTAAACGACAGACGAATTTACAATAAGAGGGACCCAACTATCGGCGTATCATATCTGGATGCACTACACAAATCTCAGGAAGACATTGGAGCGCTGATTGCAAGTGGTGCTTACAGAACTCCGCCTATGGGAGGTATTCACAAAGGAGCCGCAGCAGGGCTTGCTCCTGCTTACTCATTCTCTGCCTATGTTGCAGAGGTTGAGGTTGATGTCGATACAGGGTTAATCAAGTGTACTAATGTTTGGGCTGCTCATGACTGTGGGAAAGCGTTGAATCCTCTTGCGGTAGAGGGGCAAATCATAGGCTCATGCCACATGGGTCTAGGTCAGGTATTATCTGAACAAATGGTCTATGGAAGAACTGGCCATTTGCAAAATCCTAACTTCCTTGAGTATAAGATTCCAAGCGTTCATGAGATGCCAAATGTAACTCCGATTATTATTGAATCCTGTGACCCAGAGGGTCCGTTTGGTGCAAAAGAAGCAGGTGAAGGGCCACTGTTACCAATTCTTCCTGCGGTAGTCAATGCAGTGTATGATGCAATTGGTGTAAGAATAAACGACTTGCCACTAACTCCTGACAAAGTTTGGGCTGCGATATCTAAGAAAATGAAAAAGCTGAAAATAGACGATCCGCGTGAACTGCCGGTTCCAACCCTTGATTATTCTGAACTACAAGAGAAATTAGAAGAAAGATCAGATGAACACAAGTTAAGAGACTCTCGCAGGCAGAGAATGGAAGATAAAGGACCATATCTAAATGGTGTGTTGTTTGGACTAGATCCAACATTGCCTCCCGAAGAACAGGATGAGACATGGAAGATTTCAGTCAAGCCAGATGCTAGCCAGCTGGAAAACCTTGGATTGGCAGGGACCGCATGGACGAAGAAAGAACAGAGGCATATGGAGAGTGGTAAATGATGCTAATGCCTCCATTTGAATTGCACAGACCAAAGTCCATTTCTGATGCCTGTGATATTGCCGCAAAACTTCTCGCATCTGGGCAGGAATTTGATTGGATTGCAGGGGGAACGGATTTGATTCCCAACTATAAATGGCACATCAATTCAAAACCTCATGTAATCTCTTTGGCAGGAATTGACGGCCTATCAACGATATCAATGACAGAAATAGGCTGTATGGCGCGACTTCACGACATTGCTGAATCAGGTGAAGCCCATCCTCTGGTCGCTGAAGCAGCAAGTAAAGTGGCATCATCTCTGATTAGAAGAAACGCCACACTTGGAGGAAACCTTTGTTTGGATACACGCTGCTTTTGGTTTAACCAAACCGAAGAATGGAGAAGTAGCATAGATTGGTGTCACAAGTGTGATTGTGGTACTGGAGCTGATTGCAGAGTTATACCAAATCAAAATGAGCTTTGTGTTGCAACCTATCAAGGCGATGTTGCTCCAACGCTTATGGTATTGGATGCTCATGTCCACTTGATAGGGCCTAATGGTGAGAGAAAAATCCCTATTAGTGAGTTTTACAAGTTAGATGGAATGACTAGGAACGTTCTGGAGCCGGGGGAATTCATGCTGAGGGTTACTATGCCTGAAGATATAGAAAATTGGATAGGAGCCTATCGTAAACTAAGGATTAGAGACTCGTGGGATTTTCCTGAAGCAGGAGCAGCAGCGGCGTGGTTGAAGGGTGATAGAAGTACACTAAGAGTCGCCACCACCGCACTCGAGAGTATCCCCAGACGGCACGATGACGAAGTCGCTGAATCAAATGGAGATGTGAAGGCGATTTGCGATGCTATATTCAGGACAACTAAACCGGTAAACAACACTGCTCTTCCTCCAAGATATCGAAGAAATATGATAAAGGTTTTAGTCAAAAGGGCTTGTGAGGACCCATTGTGAGACGAGCAGTAATCGCACTCTTACTACTGGCTTTTGTAGTGCCAGCAGCAGATGCACAACTTCCAGAATTCGAGCCACCTAACTGGGATTTAGGTTGGGAAGTGGAAGACGAACCTGCAATTATGGAGCTTGATAGTTCTTCAAACTTCAATTTGGTTTTGAAATTCTGGATTGACAATTCACGTCCAGTTCCGGGAGAATTTGAAGTCGAAATCGAGACTTATGATGGATTTGAAGTAGACGATCCAGGCAAAGTCGACGTGGCAGCGAATGCAAATGAGACCTTTGAAATAACTATTACAGGGTCTGGAATGTTGGATGGCGTGTTTCACGATGCTAGTGGCGCATACTTTGATGTGGTCAAAGTTACGGCTACCTTGGATGTGGGTGATCAGGTAATTGACTCAAAAGAAATCGAGAAACAAATACAATTCTCTTCAGTATTTGGATTCGAGATAGAATTCCAATCTTTAATAGACGGAAAAGGTCCAGAAATTAAATCTGGAACAAGCGAGAGGGTCGATGTAAAAATTTCGAATTCAGGTAATGTCGATGATGCAATACAAAAAGTTTCGATGTCATTTCGAGGATGTCCTCAAATGAATTATGATTCTAGTGATTCAGGAATTGAGCAAGGCGTAACCATATCAGACTCGAAAATAGGATCAATAATCCTGTCTGCACCTTCAAATCACCAAGATAGAATTTGTAAATTCTTATTGACGGTAACGAGCGAAGGTAATGGCCTGTCATACACCAATGAACTAGAGTTCAATGTTGATGGACATTCAGACACGAAAAGTGATAATTCCGAGGAAGAAAATGAGGAGCCATTACCCGACAATGAGCCAGTAGGATTGGAGGTTGAGGACAACTCATTATCAGCAAATTCTTCTGTAATGTGTGTGCTAATTGTTACATTGGCTGCCGTTTTCCGGCGAAAATGACGTATTTAATTCACAAATAAGGGAATGATACTCTTATAGGTCATATGATATTCATTTCAAAAATTTGAGCAAGCCACGATAATCTATATGAGTGTAGTGAAGTTCCGTTGATTACTACGTTTGTACGTAGCCGATTAATTGGTGGAGAAAAATGACAGACGGAGAGCCATCTAAGGTCAAGTTAGAAACCTGGCTCTTGGTGGGATTCATCGTAGCACTGCTACTTTCTACTACAGTGATAGTAGTCACCTCTGCTGACAAGGATACTGTATACTCTGCTTACGTTACAGACGCTGATACAAATCTACAGTATCAACAGATTTCGACCATGCGTGCCTCGCTTGGCGATGAAGGTAAGAACTACGTAGTTGCTAATACAATGTCAACTCCTATGTTAGTAAATGACTGGAGAGAACCTCACAGGACAATGCTAATCATAGCTGCACCGGAGAAGCCCTTCGATAGTTCTGAGGCAGAAGCAATCCATGATTTCGTTACTGAAAAAGGAGGTAAAGTGATAATCGCTGCAAATTCAACAAATGCTCAAACAGTTGCAGAAGAATTTGATGTAAAGTTCTTCGATGCTCCAGTTGTTGATCCAAACAGATACTACGAGGTCAAAAGCCAAACCGGTCAACCTGAACCTGCCGATCAGCACAAGATTTGGGCTGTTGCCGGTGTGAGCAAGGTTTGGGACGATCAATTTGAAAGGCGAGAGTATTGCAGTGATTTACAAGACAGTAGCAAATACGACGACTGTGCGCTACCTGTTTTGTTCCACAGGCCAACAGCAATTCAAGTTTTAGAGAACGACGTTGAGGATTCTAGAAATGTCAAAATCCTTGCACACGCATCTGGCTCAGCATTTATTGCCAGAGAAGATAACAATCCTAACAACAGAAACAACCCCGTACTCGGAGGCAACAACACTGGTTTGATAGTAAGAATGGACTACCCAGGTATAGAAGTCGTTGACCAAGTGAAGGGAATTCGTGAAGGAGAAGTTGATGTAACAGGAAGTATTGTATTTATCTCGGACCATTCAGTTTTTGCTAATCATCTGTGGGACAAGGCTGATGCTGAAGTCACAGGTAAGGAACAATGCTCCTCTGCAAGCTATGGTGATAGGGCATGCTGGGATTCACTACTATCTTCTAGCGATGGCGATACAAATTGGAATGGTAATGAGGATTACTTCGTAACCATGATTAGAGATATGATGGAGCATGACAACGAAGAAATTTCTACTGTCATAACCAGCGAAAATAGCAATTTTTACATCGTATTTGACGAATCTCGCCACGTAACCTCTGCTGTATCTTCTCCGTTTACTGAAGCTATTGGTGCGATAGTAATGCTCACCAGTGATACACTGTTAAAATGGCTAATAATTTTGAACTTAGTCGCTCTACTATCAATCGCAATCATGGTAGTCCCTGAAAAGGAAAACTGGAGACACATATTCGATTTAACAAGATTTAGAGAGAGACCCAACAAAGTCGATCCTAATCAGTATATTCCTAGAGTGCGAGAAGCACTAATGGCAAAAGTTCGTCAGTTCAATGATTTGACACGTGACGAGATGATAAGAAAAACCCCAGGAGAGGTCCAATCTATGGTAAAAGATCCTCGCCTAATCGAGCTGTTATATTCACAACAGCGTTCATATTCCAACGAAGAATTAAGGCAATTATTGCAACAAATTCGGCGTTGGGGAAAATAAACTAAGGAGGTAAAAAAGACATGCAGCCAGCACCACCACCACCCGCAGCCCCCCCTGCACCGGCACCACCTGCTCCCGCAGGAATGCCAGCAGCGGCACCAGCCCCAGCAGCGCCTCAAGCGCCTGCTCCAGCAGCTCCAGCAGCGCCTCAAGCGCCTGCTCCAGCTGCTCCGGCACCAGCCCCTGCTGCACCAGCACCGGTTCAGGCACAGCCTAGACACCAGAGTAGCCCTGAGGTAAGAGAACGCCTACAAGCAGTAGGAGCAATCGCTCAGGCAATAAGCGCTGAAGTACAGAAGGTAATTATCGGAAAGAGCCACGTTATAGATAATGTATTAATCAATATCTTATCTAACGGAAACCTGTTATTCGAAGATTATCCTGGACTTGCAAAAACCCTGATGACCAACACGTTTGCAGACGCACTTGGATGTGACTTCAAACGTGTCCAGTTCACTCCGGATTTGCTACCAGCAGATATTACTGGTACTAACATATACGATGCCAAGAAGGGAGAATTCACATTCAAGCCAGGACCATTGTTCTGTAACTTGTTACTTGCTGACGAAATAAACCGTGCTCCTCCTAAAACCCAAGCTGCTTTGCTTGAGGCTATGCAGGAGAAGCAGGTGACTATTGGAACAGTCACCCACAAGTTACCTGCACCGTTTATTGTTATGGCAACACAAAACCCTGTTGAACAGGAAGGAACATATCCCCTACCTGAAGCACAGCTGGACCGGTTCATGTTCAAGATGAGTGTAGGTTATCCGGACCGTGCAGATGAGGACGAGATACTTGCTCGACGTATCAACCGTGGAAAAGACGCTGTTGATGTTGACGTAATTACAGACCCACAGAGAGTTATAGCCATGCAACAAGCGTGTGAAGACATTTATGTCGATCCAGCGTTGAGAATGTACATGGTTGAGGTTGTAACTAGAACAAGGGAAGATCCAAGAGTTTTGGTAGGTTCATCCCCTCGTGGTTCTCAAGCTCTACTGAAAACATCTCGTGCAGCAGCGGCCCTTCGTGGACGCGATTTCGTAACACCCGATGACATCAAGACCGTAGCAGAACTTGCACTAGCACACAGAATCATACTAAAGCCAGAACACCAAATCAAAGGATTGGAGTCTGGTGAAGTAATACAGACGATTTTGCGAGAAGTTCCAGTTCCAACGGTCTGAAATTTCACTGAATAACCGTAGGTGACGTAGTATGTGGAGTCGCAAAAGTGCAATGTTAGGGTCTTTAGCCGTAGCAATGTATTTGCTTGGTCTTACGTTGAGAAATTCTCAATTAGTAACCATAGCTGTTGTGATCTTTGTGTTCCTAACATGGGCTGCATTGTTTGGAGGACATGCTGACGTCGCTGCTAGTGGACGCAGGGCAGAGGAATGGATGGGAGAAGAGGGTGTATCTCTTTCCAATGTCTCTGCAATGCGAAAACTGTCTAGTGCTCGTATTTTTGAAGATGGCGAGGTTTCAGTTACATTGAGGATGCAAAATCACTCTGCTCTTGGAAAAATACTCGAGGTTCGTGATAGAGTTCCTGAAGTCATGCGGATAAAAGAAGGAGCAAATTACATTTTAATGGAATTAGGCCCAAGACGTGAGACATTCATAGAGTATACAGTAGAGTGTCCTCTAAGAGGGTTTTACAGTTTAGGACCAGTGGCTGTAAGGGTTCAAGACCCATTCGGTCTTTTCCACAAAGAAAAGGAGTTGCATGTCTACAACGATTTCCTAGTTTTCCCTAAGATGGAGGATTTGAAAGATACATTTGTCAAATCAAGAGTTCCAAAAATATTCACTGGTGCTGTAAACATTAGACAGCCAGGGCCAGGTTCTGAATTCTATTCGCTTAGAGAATATTTTGATGGTGACTCTTTCCGAGCGATAAACTGGTCAGCATATGCAAGAAGCGGCCGATTGATGGTCAACGAGAGAGAAAGAGATGCAGTTAGCGATATAATATTGATTGTAGATTCTAGGGCTGTATCTGAGACAGGTCCGGTTTCTCGAAATGCCTTGGTTTATTCTACCAGAGCAGCGGCTAGTCTAGCCAAGTATTTCCTTGGTAGGAGAGACTCAGTTGGATTGATCACGTATGGTGATGAGGTTGTTAGTGTTGACAGAGATACAGGTAAGAAGCAGTTGTATGTTATTTTGACAAAACTAGCTGGGGCTATGGCTAAAGGAAATATTCCACTTCAGGTTGTAGTAAACAGAATATTGCCCCACATTAACAAAGGTAGCCCGATAATAGTTCTATCAAATCTTGAGGATGATCCCACTGTTGTCAATGCACTGAGAGACTTCAGAGCTAGGGACTTCGATGTGACAGTATTATCGCCTTCTAGCCTAGAGTTTGAATTCGATGCAAGAAGGTTAGATAGAACTGGATATGAAGTGTTGAAGACAGAAAGGGACGTGCTGATAGGCGAGTTACGAGGACTTGGTGTAAATATCATGGATTGGGAACCAGACATGCTACTTTCAACAGCGCTAGCAGGAGCAAGAGGATTTTAGGGGTATCATAATGGCAAATAAATCAGGAGACACATCCCACCTATACGATGGCAAGACCGTGCGCTCTTCAGCACCCTCTCGAAAGAAACTGGCAGGAAAGATGTCAGGAGGATCTGAGATTCCAAAGGATGCAATTCCTACCGTAGAGATACCTTCCTTTGTTGAGAGTTTACTCGGTGGTCCACTAGTACCTAAAATGAAATTCTTGCCTGCTGATAAGATGGTGCAAAATTTACAATTAGGTTGCTATGGAGTTCTAATAGCACTTGGTATCTTGACATATATTGTAACCCCTGCTGTTGGCACACTATGGTATGCAGTTACGGGCTCAATTGCTATTGCAAACATTCTACAGTTAATCGTAGTAGTTGGAGCTATTGGAACTGGTTTTTGGGGTACAATGAGTAGAGATGCTAGATATTTGCTAACCTCTTACATACTGTTCATATTATCTGTAATGAGATTTGCATCCTCAAAGGTATCACTTTCACAAGATGTTTTTGGATTAGGGGATAGTGAATTCCTTCTGACGATTCTGGTTGTAACATATGCAGTTTTGCTTGTTATGTATTTCGAATTGTCCAACGGAGTATTGAGATTTAGCATGCTTGACACTTCGATAAGGACTAGAGAAGTTTACGTAATGAATGTGAAAAAAATAATCGGGAAATATCATCGTTCCTTGGTCATAAACCCCATTATTGCTGGTGGATTAGCTTTGCTCGTTCTTTCTGTAAACACGATCTTACCAGCGCTAGTATCGTTGTTCTCTGAACAAACAGCCCTAAGAATGGAAGAATCCGTAGAACTGATTTCTGTATATGGCGTTGCTCTGGGAACTCTGTTTGTATTCCTGGTCGTTGGCGGCTTGTTTGCCTTGGACTTGCCGACTCATTTGCAGTCTTGGAGAGAGAATAAAGAGTGATATATCTCATCAATAGTCTTTGACAAGTTGTCTGTTTCGACGATTACTCTTGTAGCATATTCATTGCTAGAGACTATTTCATATCCACTGGGAATCTCACAATCTCCTATTATTGAGACAATTGCTGTTTTGAATTCGGTTTTTCCCTCAACAAACTCTTCTAGCCTGTCAAAGTCATGGGTAGGTATAATCAGTTTCAAACTGTCTGGAGTTGATTTCATTAACCACGGAGAGACATCGAACTCCTCAATTTTAGATAACAGTAGACTGGACAATTGTTTGTTATTTGTTATTACTGCAACGCCAGGGTAGCAACCTATCGCAATTACGCCGCTTGATGCGGCTTCAGGACCTATCGTGGTTGGAGTATTACTTGTTGGTTTGTGAAAATTGCGAACTTCTATTGGAATTCCAATCTCTACAAGTGGTATCACCGTAGCAGGGTGGATGATAGGTGTTCCATGTAGTGATAGTTCAAGGGCTTGTTCATAATTCAAATACGGAATGCTAGGTGTTTCTAATCCCCATCTTGGATTTAGTCTCTTAATTCCATCTACATCTTTCCACAAAATCAGTTTTTTTGCATTGAGCAAGTTTGCGAAGGCGGCAGCTGAGTGATCAGAACCTCCCCTAGACAAGACTGCTATATCTCCGTCTTCACCTTCTCCAAACCAACCGGTTAATACTGGAATGCCGACAAGTCTTTTGTTATCCAGATGTTTTGAGGATAACTCGATGTCAATCTCCTTCGCTCTCCCTTTGCCTTTCAGTTTTAGACCCACGTCTTCAGCACCTATTGGTTGTGCTTTCTCAAGTCCTAGTTCACGTAGTCGGTGTGCAACAGCTAATGCACTGAGCCTTTCACCGGCGGCTAAAATCAGGTTTTTGCAATGCGAGGATGCTTCTCCAGAAGTATATTCTAGTAAATTATTAGAAATTCCAGACATGACTCTCTCAAATAAATCTGAAAATTCACCTTTGTCGAGTCCCGGTGCAAAGATTAGATGTTGAGATCTTAAGTCTTGGACTAACCTACCTGCATATGCTGGATCTCTCTCAGCACGAATCAGCCTGTCAGTCATACCCCAAATTGCTGAGACTACTATCACAGGGCTTTCTTTTGTGTTCTTGATGATGTTGTAAATCCTGTCGATGTCACCTTTTTCTCTCAAGCATGAACCACCAAATTTGTGAACAACAATTTCACTCATCTATGTATCCTCCTTGGATGCCTAAATCTAGTAGAACCAACCTCGCAACAGCTTCTACAACTGGTCTAGCACGTGGTGCAATCACGGGGTCATGTCTACCTTCAATAGCAAGTTCTTCAATCATCCCAGTGACTTGATTAAACGTTTCTTGAGGTAGTGATATACCGCTTGGAGGTTTGAAAGTAACTCGCACATGGATGGGTGCTCCACTTGCCATCCCGCCAAGGGCTCCATCAGCACCTTCACCAAGGGACATATCTTCTCCCCACGTATCATTATGTTCACTTCCTCGCATGAGTCCGGCATTCACTCCTCTTCCAAATTCAACTGCTCTAGCCGCAGGTATAGCCATTAGGGCTCTTGCTAGTACTGGTTCAATTCCGTCAAACCATGGCTCACCTAATCCAACAGGGAGCCCGGAAATCACTAAATCAACTCTACTGCCTAAAGAATCTCCAGCTTTGCGCGCTTCCTCTGCTAGGGCAATTCCAGCATCACCTTCAAGGCCACCCAAAGCACCAACAGTTGCATCAATCTTCCAATCATCAGGTATGGCAACTCTTGAGATTGATGATGCTGCAACCAAACCTGCGGTCAATCTGGCGGAAAACGATCCGCCTCCTCGTAAGTCAGCTGCACCCTCACTCTTTACGCTGATAGGGTGGTCAACATGGCCAGGTCTAGGTTGATACGGAAGAAATGAATAATCCTTTGATCTAACATCTTTGTTCCTAATCAGTAGTAATATTGGCATACCTGTTGTTTTACCTTTGTGGACACCAGATAATATCTCAACATCATCCGTTTCTTTCCTCTTACTCGCCAGCCCAGAGCCTGGTCTTCTAGAGACCATATCTTCTATTAGTTGCTCCAAATTTATTTCATTATTTGCAGGCATGCCTTCGATTAATGCGCCAACTGCTAGGCCATGGGACTCTCCAAAAAGAGTAACGACTACATTCTCGCCCAAACTCATACGCATTGGTGTCAAAGAGGATGAGCAGCCATCCATTCAAGAATGTGTGGTTACTATTGTTCATACACCAAATCTGCATTTATGACAGTCGTTTCCAATATTTCAACTCCATCATATCTGTCATACCAATTTCGCAGCCTATCTATGGATTGTTGGCTAATACTGGGTAAAAAGATCACTATTGCAGGACCTGAACCCGTCATTCCTGCGGCTCTTGCCCCATTCACAAATGCGTCATTTGTCATCCTTCTTGCTATTGGGTCATTTACAGCTCCGATAACTCCTCTTCCATTCAATGTTAAGGCAACTAAATCTTTTCCTTCCTGTAATGCTGTTAGTGCTTGTGAGAAGGATTGTTGCTGATAGGAGAAGCTCTCCAAGGAAGGGCGTTCAAGCCTCTCATCTCGAAGAACTATTAACACAGTCCAGTCCTCAGAATTTGGCCCGGGAGATTCCAGCAATAGCCCTTGTTCAGCAGTCTCAGCACTAATATCGATAAGTTTCCAACCTCCTTCAATTGCGGCCCATGAATCATCATAACTACCAGTAATAGATACACCTGAAGCAAGTTGTGCAGCAGCAGCGATGTCAACGATTTCTCCGTTACTAAGTTCTGTATTTGTTGCATCACAAAGGGCTCTAATCGCAGCAACTGCAACCGCAGAACTTGATTTCAGGCCTTGGCGAGGAGGTATATCTGAAGTTACTGACCAAAATATTTCTTGATCGGGAAAATCGTGTCCCGCATTCTTCCAAGAAGTTTCAACTTCATTCAAAAGACCGTCGGGATCGTCTAATACTTTCCTTGGCTGTTTGTCCAGAACTCTAACTTTGACTTGGAGGTCAAGTGCTAGGGAGGCTCCATAACCTAGACCTGCTGCATGAAGCAGGCTACATGCTCCATTTGCAGAACCATTTCCCAACACGGCCATTTGCTCACCTACCTCTCTTTCACTTCTGCATTAATCGGGATACCAATGTGCCTACCTGTTCCTCCTGTGTAACCCAAAATTTTCATTCCAATGTTAATACTAGTGACAGGTATGAGTTCTTCAGAAATACCTACTAGGCGAACAGTCTCCGCTTGCTGAAGGAAGAGACCTGATTGATTATTGTTTTCATCTTTCCACTTGAGTAGGATAAATGGTCTCTTCTCGATTTTTACACGACCAACAGTCATAAATCGTTCAGCACTATCCTGTGATATAACTTTCACTTCATCACCCATTTTTAATTCAGATAGATACTTGGTGCTACCATCTGCCATCAAGGTGTAGGAATGAGCTGCACCTGCGTTTACTCTGAATGGTCTAGTTGGGACAAACTCCGATTCCACGGTTTCACCGTGAACTAATGCCATAGAAGATGAACTAGAGCCAACTAACATGCCTTCTCCTTCACTTAATAAGCCTGTAAAGTCAACACATACCCTATCTCCAACGCCCCCTTCAGTGACTGTTGTAACCTCTAGTGTAGTCAATGTAAAGTCATGCTGATTACCGCTTAAAATCTCAGTTTCAGTTCTCTCCAAACGTTGAGATTTAGCGATTAAAGCGCTTTCAAGTATTGATTCTGGTACAAGTAGCGCATCTACTCCAATCTGTAAAGCAAATGCAGCACCCAGTAGTTGTTCTGATGTTGATATACGAGCAGCGACCTTCGTGGGCGTTCCGTCACATGCAGCGATTATATTCTCTATTGGGATCATTTTCCAATCGCCTAAATCGAGTAGTATCCACTCAAGGCTGCCAGCCATTGATCTAGCTCTTGCTTGACCCTTTGAATCACTGACATCAACTCTTCTACCGGCTATTTTACCATCGATATATACTGCATCACCATCTACGATTAGGTCTTCACCATTGACTAAATCCACGCCGTTAGATCTTTGACCAAAATCTAACCATATTTGCATAAATTCACAATCCTGAATTTGTTATAGCTTGACTAACAGTAGCCCCTTCATGCACAATCATCAGCAAGGCATTTACCATTCTATCCGGATATTGGTGAGAGAACACCTGTCTTCCCATACATACTCCTGAACCGCCTGCTTGTATTGAATCATAAACAATTGTTAGAATTTCCTCCGTGCTAGAGCCACTAGGGCCACCTGCTATCAAAACAGGAATTGGAACAGATTCAGTTACTTTCCTGAATGATTCCTCCGATCCAGTCCATATTGTCTTTACAACATTACATCCAAGCTCAAATGCCAGTCTTGCTGCATGAGCAGCACCCTTGGTGTCGTCTCCGTCAATAATGCTTAGATTCTCGCCTCTTGGATAAATCATACCAAGAGTTGGGATTCCCAATTCGTGTGCGTCAGCCGTGATAAATCCTAATCTCTCAATCATCTCAGGTTCGAAAGGGCTACCAAGATTTACCTGCACACTAACGCCCTTTGCACCTCTTTCAACTGCTTCTTTGGCTGTACCGACGATTACCTTTTCAGATTCTCTATTTCCAGCATGACGAGTTGATGCGGATAGATGTGCGACTAAATTCAATTCGTCTCTGTTGTAATGTGAAATTACACCCTTTTGTGCGATTATGGCGTTTGCCTTGGAGATTTTATCCATCAGTTTGTCTAGATTTTCCAGTCCGTTCACAGGGTAATCCGATACAGCGTGGTCAATTGGTATCCAAACTCCTTTGCCGTTCGGCAGTATAGAGTCAATGTCCCTCATGTTTAACCCTAGACGTGAGTTATAAGAAAGGGTTACTACTTGGAGTTGTGTACTTTTACAACCCATTCCATAAGAGCAGCCTCGGCTTTTGCGAGATGTTCTTGAAGCGTGGAACGCGGTATGTTTGAAAGTTCTGAGAGTTCTTTCTTGCTAATTTTTCTTGGATTTTGGTAATAGCCCGACTGAACTGCGATGACAGCGATTTCTAATTGTTTGGGAGTAAGTATCTTCAGAACGCTGTCTTCAATTTCCTCTACATCAACAACTTTTACGTTATCTGGTGGAAATATACTCCTGGCGGCTTTTAAGAATCCACTCACACCCTCGGGTAATCCTCGAATTGTTATCTGGACTCCATTTTCATCAATCACATACGGAGGGATTACGTGTAAACTGTCGAAGTTTATTGCAGCAACAGAAAGGGGGTGTCTGTTCCATACCACGACGTATCCTTCACCCCCTTGGATAGGCATAGGGTAAGGATTCAAAGGTCCCTCAACTTCAAGGTAAGCGATTTGATTTAGGTTGTCTGGGCCTTTGTCTGGCTTGAATTTTATTTTCACCAGTTGTCTTACTCCTTCCTTGGTTACTTCCAAATGAGCAACAACTTCGAACAGGGATGTTACTAGTGTAATTTCGGATATATCTGAAATATCAACCGAACTCGGGTTCCACTTGAGTTGAACTTCTCGCACATTTTCTCCTCGTCAATCTCGTTTATGAATAATGGCCTTAAATTAACAAATAAATTATACCTCCCCCATTTAGGTTATCTGATAGCATGCCTATGATTGAGATGGAGGACATAAAAAGGCATTATGAGATGGCATCAGGTGTTGTAAAAGCATTGGATGGAGTTGATATTTCAATAGAAAAAGGAGAGAGAGTTTTGTTGCTTGGTCCATCCGGTTCAGGAAAAACTACGTTGCTGAACTGCTTATCAGGATTGGACAGTCCGACTTCTGGACAATACACGTTTAATGGTATTGGGGTTCCAAGGAACCACTCTGAGAGGATGACTTCCTTTAGGAGAGAAAATATCGGTTATGTTTTTCAATTTTTTAATCTATTACAAGATTTAACGGTTCTTGAAAATATACTTCTAATTCAAGAATTATCTGGCAAAAAAGACGAACAACGAGCAAGAGACCTACTTGATTTAGTTGGATTGAGTAACGAAGTCGATAGATTTCCAGGTGAAATTAGTGGAGGTCAACAGCAGCGAGTTGCAATAGCAAGAAGTATCGCAAAAAAGCCCAATCTACTTCTTGGAGATGAATTGACTGGAAATTTGGATACTTTGACCAGTAAAAAAGTTATGGAAGCATTAGTCAAGGCTTGTGAAAAAGAAAAAATCACATCGGTATTTGTAACTCATGATGAGAGCTTAGTAAAATATTCTACCAGAGTAATTAGAGTTGATAGTGGAAAAATAATTTCAGACACTGTCGTTGAAAACCTAGAGTAATTTGAAACACAAAATCAGTATGAAGTGAGTGATATAGTTGTCTGCACTGTTAAACAAGAGATTGATGAGAAGCCTATGGCGTACGAAGTTAAGGCTTCTAGCAGTAGTTTTCATGGTCTCAGTTGGTGTTTTCGCAGGAATAACGTTTGGTGGGTATTCACATAATCTTGACAATATGTATTCAACTATGCATGGTGACGATGAAGAAGGGGCAAATCTTGCAGACTTGTGGATTGATAATGGTAGCATAATGTGGACTTCAGAGCAGGTTGAGTCCTTTTGTTCTGAATTGAATGAAAGGTGGAACTTGACCTCAAATTTAGATCACTGTGAAGGCAGATCAATTGTTAAAGGCGCAATGTTTCAATCAACAGATACAGGGAGTGTGACAATAAATTCATTGTGGCATGGTATACCGGTGGGTGCAAATGTCGACACCGTTTGGATGCCTGATAAACATTCCAAAGGTAGATTGGCGAGCAATTCAGATGAGATTGTTATAGATGCTCATGTTACTGAAGCCTTGGATCTTGACCTGGGTGATATGATATTAATTGGTGCTGGAAATTCTTCAGCAGAATTTGAAATTGTTGGTATTGGCTTTCACCCACTTCACATATTAATGGCTCCTGAAGGGACTTTCTTTCCTCCAGAAGAAGGAGATTATGTGGTTGGATATTTGTCCGATTTGGGTATGGAAAGACTTACTGGTAATACAGTTGGGTCAAGTAATACAATAATGCTTGATGTCGAAGGAAAACCGAGTTACGATTTGCCTGATACTGAGGAGTACGAAGGAGATGAAATCGATCGAGTAAAGCAAATTGTTGAGGATGTCCTCGAAGTTGAGAATCTTGATGCTAGAGTCAGAGACAGAGGCCAATATGAGGCCGTCGAAGTAATGCGTCAAGACCTTGAAGGTGCAAAAAGAACTACTGTTCCATTTACTCTGATGATTGCTGCTATTGCCTCTATAACAATTATTCTGAGCCTCCAAAGATTAGTACAAAGCCAAGCAAGAGAAATTGCAGTGTTGAGAACTTTGGGTGTTTCTAGGAAATCATTACTTCAAGGTTATATGATTGCTCCAGTAATTATAGGCGGAATCGGATGTCTAATCGGTTGTCTTTTAGGTCCATATGGAGCTAATTGGATGCTTGATTTGTATCAAGATATTGTTGGAGTTCCAATAATAAAACGTGACATCCCCCTTACGACATATACAACAGTCGTATCTCTAACTATGGCAGTAGTTTTCTTTTCAGGTGCATTTCCAGCATTGAAAGCTAGCCGAATAGATCCGCTGGAAGTTTTGAGTGGCCAAAATGAAGTAAAAATTGGTTCGAATATAATTAAGAAAATAACTTCATGGCTACCCACAACGCTTAGCCTCTCAGTGAGATCAAGTGTCAGGAAGCCAATCAGGCTGACAATGACGTTCCTAGCTGTTGGAATTTCCCTAATGCTATTTGGGTCTATACAAATGATATCCGCAGGGTTTGAGAATACGCTAGTATCTAGTATTGAGGATGATCAAAATTGGGATGCACAAGTTTACGTGAATCCAGGTAGTGAGGGCGCAGTTGTAGATTGGGCAGAAGGTAATTCTTGTGAGTGGGAATTGGTAATAGAAATGCCCCTTGGCTCGGTAGAAGATTCTAGCGGTGTAGACCGAATTTTCACAATGGTGGGCCTGAGTGATTTCAGTTCCAAAATGCGTTCTGTAAACCTACTAAGTGGTGATTTACCTGAAAATTCAGATAATGAATTGCAAGTATTGATGGACGAAGGTGCGATGAAATTCCTTGGGTGGGAAATAGGTGAAACTAGACTAGTGACACTCAACGGAGAGGAATCAGAGGTAAAAATCGTAGGAATAACACGTGGAGAATTATCCAGAACTATGTATTTTGATAGAGAGGATTTAACTCAAATTACTGGTGTTAATGCAACCTCTGTCTACATTATGATGCCTGATGGAGTTGAGGTTGACTTCAGTTTGGGCGAGATATCAGTAGGTATTGTCGAAAGAGTAACCCTACTAAATGGGGTTGAATCTTTGATTGAAAAACAAACCGATTTGTTCCAAGCAATTATGTATCTAGGATTGCTGTTTACTATTGCAGTTATGCTAAACACGATGATAATGAATGTAGCTGAGAGAGATTTCGAATTGGCGACTTTGAGAGTGTTAGGAGCATCGACAACCAGACTTGGTATCATGCTATTGTTTGAAAGCGTGCTAATCGGTATAATTGGTGGATTGATAGGGGTTCTGTTCGCCTATCTTGGTGCAGTCGGCTTGGCAGCATCGTTTTCTTCTTGGCAATTTTACTTCCCAGTTTTGTTGGTCGATAGTGTAGCATTTGAACTATTATTTGGTGTATTGATAATCGCAGTTGCGATGACTCCAATCGGTATCTGGAGATTGCGCAACATGGATTTGGTAGAGAAGGTTAAGGACCTCTCAAATTAGGTAATTCTGCATGAATTTTTTGATTTTTTCAGCGATGGTAATAAGTTCCTGTTAGCATTGGCTTGTCTCATGGACCTGACCTCTTGGCTGATTATCGGCTTTTTAGGCGGTGCTTTTCTATTTGGTATTTGGTTCATGCTTGTGAGAGAGGACGATCAAAGCTCTCGAACAATGACTATTCACAGGCAAGATTTGACACGTAGAGGTGCGCCTGATTTCAGGCAGGCTCATAACGAGTTTGACAAGAAGTTAGCTCAGGTAGAGAGGCACCTTGAATCCAAGCGTAGAGATGAAAGGGCGATTCTTCTGGCAGAGGAACAAGCAAGAAAAGATCTAGCTGACAGAGCCGCAAAGAAATTGATTGCTGAAGAAGAAGCTAGAGTTGCTGAGATAGAGGCTGAAGAAGCTAGAAAGAAGGCTGAATATGAAGCTGCGAGACAAGCGGAGTTAGATGAAGCAAGACGGCTTGCTGAGGAACGAGAGGCTGAAAGACTCGCAGAGGAAAAGCGACTTGCTGAGGAACGAGAGGCTGAAAGGCAACAGGAATTAGCAGAAGAAGAGGAAGCTAGGAAATCCGAGATTGAAGCGTTGAAAGAATCTGAGGCGCTTGAAGCACAAATGGCCAGTGAGCAGGCAGAGCAGGAATTAGAAGAGAGACTTGATAGGGAAGGAGCGAAAACTTCCGAGGTTCAAGTCTCGCTCATGTGGGACAACTACAACGATCTTGACTTACACGTTCTATGCCCTTCTGGTGAGAGGATACATGGAGGTAACAAGACTTCTGAATGTGGTGGAGAGTTAGATGTTGATGCTAATGTAAGGCCTGAAACTAAAAAGCCAGTGGAAAATATTGTGTGGCCCGATTTTAAAGCCCCTCCTGGCAACTACAAGGTTTATGTTCATCATTACAAAAAACACAAGAAGCGCAGGTCAAAAGATCCAACACAATTCCGTGTAGTGGTCAACTCTGGCGGAGAAGTCAAACATTACGAGGGAGAACTATCGGCTGGAGACCCGATTTTACTAGTATGTGAATTCGAGTTAGAACCTCCTGAAGAAAGAGGGACAGATGAAGAAAGAGAGACTGCATTGATAGCAGAAGAAACTGAGCGTATCGCTGAAGAAGAAAGACTCGCAATTGAGATGGAAGAGCAAAGACAGCAAGAGATGGCTGAAGCAGAGGAACAGCGCCTTGCTGAAATAGTTGCTAACGAAGCCGATGAATTAGAATCGATAAAGGCAACAGAACAGGTATTAAAGGAACTGAAAGAGAGATTAGAGCGAGAAGGAGCAAGATCTTCTGATGTCCAAATATCCCTTTTGTGGAATAATTACAATGACTTGGACCTACATGTTGTCTGTCCGTCGGGTGAGAGAATTCATGGAGGTAATCGCGAATCAGCCTGTGGAGGCGAGTTGGATGTTGATGCCAATGTCAGACCTGAGACCAAGAAGCCAGTTGAAAATGTTGTCTGGCCTGAATCAAAGGCTCCAGGTGGAACTTACAAAGCATATGTCCATCATTACAAGAAACATAAGAAGCGCAGGTCAAAAGACCCGACAAAATTCCAAGTTATCTGTAACGCAGGTGGAGAGATATTAGAGTATGAGGGTGAGATTTCTAACGGAGATCCGATAATGCTAATCTGTGAGTTTAACTTAGAGGATCCAGAATCTAGAACAGCCAAGATAAATGAAGCTAGAGAGAGAATCGCAGCGATTGAAAGCGGTGATTGGGATGGTTCAGAGGATGAATCAGAATCCTCAGATATCCTAGATGAATTATTAGATGACTGATTACGATAGTATATCTTCTATGCAATTATTTGAGACTGCCTTCTTTATTGAGCGGGCAATTCTTCTTCCCGTTGACATGAATGGCTCGTTTATGTCGCTGTAAGGCGATCCACCAACGAATGGATTAGAACCGGCTACGATTCTTGCACTAATTTCAAAAACTCTGAACTCAAGTTTGTCTGTAACGATTGTTTCTAAGCAAAAGGAACCTATCATACCTCTGGAATTTTCTTCCAGCTCAAAAGATGCTGCAACGGTCCCCTCTGCCATTTCAAATGCTCGAGGAAGTAAACTTTCTCTAATAACAACAGGCTGATTTCCAGTAACGACAAATGAGGGCTCTAAGCTCATTTCTCTCAAGTCACGTAAGCTTCCAAGTTTGTAAAACTCATCAACATTCGATTCATCTCTTCTATCCATACTCATTAGCTCAAGCCGCCCAAGATTTTTACCAGCATTTTTGCCTATGCCCTGCACTTGGTAACCATCTTTTGCTATTGGGTCAAAAAAGAAGTGCAAGTAGTATCTGCAACCTAATACGTATTCTTGGATTGTAAACTCTTGTTCAATATTCACATTCCTCTTAAAATCACGGTAATCTCTGGCAATGAAGTAACCTTCACCTCCTTTTGCACCTGCATATTTTACTATTACAGGCCCGTCAATGTCATGAGGGTCATCGATTACTTTCGGCATTGAGCAACCTCCCATCGCAAGCCACTGCCTTTGCCTCTCTCGACTGCTTTCCCAGTGTAATATACCTCTGTTACCAAAAGTAGGGACTTCCAAACCTTTGAAATTTTCACTACCGAGATATTCAACGAGTGAACCATGTGGGATTATTATGACATTTCTTTCTCTGAACCATTCTGCATAATCCAGCATTTGCTGATAGTTTTCTAACATTAACCACTCATCTGGGTCAGCACCGGGGAATGCTGAATAGAATTTTCTTCTGTTTTCTCCAACTGCAATTCCCAAGGTTCTGAAACCTTCCTGTCTTGCGCCGTGTAGAATTTGCAGCGAAGAATGGGATGCGACTACTCCAATGGTTATACTATTGGTATCGTAAGATTCCAACCATTTTCGCAGGGTCTGAGTGTCTACGCCCATACGTACGGCTTCAGTGTCTTGTTAATGACCATTACGCACTCAGAATTGTGAAATCATAGATTGTTCTAGTCTGATGTAAAAACGAAGGGAAATTATCCGTCAAAGTTTCAAGCCTTACCCACTCTCGCATGTATATGAGCGGAGAATCTCCAAGGGGTAGGATGACCTATGGTAATTACCTTAGACTGGAAGATTTGTTATCTTTACAAGATGGATACAATGGAATTAAGAATTCAATTTCTAACCATGAGATGCATTTTATTGTAGTCCATCAAGCGTTTGAACTTTGGTTCAAACAGATAATGAAAGAATTAGAATGTGCAATTACTCTTTTTGACGTTGATGAAGTCGAGGAAAATCAGATTCCAGTTGTTGTTAGCCACCTTGAAAGGTGTTCAGAGATTTTTAGGTTATTAGCCTCACAGTGGAAGGTAATGGAAACATTATCTCCTCAAGATTTCCTTGCTTTTAGAGATAGATTGGGAACATCCTCTGGCTTCGAAAGTTGGCAACTAAGGTCAATAGAAATGCTTCTTGGACTCAAATCCGAACAACGTATCGGCGGAATGGATCCTATGGTGCACAATAAGAAATTGCATGCAGAGGGCAAATTGAGTAGCTCAGTTATGGATGATTTAAACAGAATTAGTTCTATGCCTTCACTGAATGATGTTCTGATAAAATGGCTATCTAGAACTCCTGTAAATGGTGTCTCTGGGGATGAAAACGTGATGAGAGGGTTTGTTGAAAGTCATCTCAGTTCTATGAAATCACATGGTGAAATGGTAATATCTCACATGGTTAAGATAGGGCACGGTACTGAAGAAAAGGTTAGGCCGAGGATAGAATCTAGTATTCAATCAGCACGCGACTTTTTACTGCCAGAAGGGAATGTCTCACTACCAAGGGCGGGTCTTCTATTTATCGAATCTTACCGGGAATTGCCCTTACTCTCGTGGCCCAGAAGGCTGATTGATTCAGTCGTTGATATGGAAGAGGCCATGCTACTTTTCCGATCTCATCATGCGAGAATGGTAGAGAGGATGATTGGCAGGAGGATGGGAACGGGTGGTTCAAGCGGTGTAGACTATCTAGATATGACATTGAATTATCGTATCTTTACAGATTTGTGGGCAGTTAGGACAATGTTGGTCAAAAGGGATGCAATATCGAATCCTCTCAATTCGGAGTTCTACGGATATGCATCTGACAATTGATTATTCAGTATGCGGGTCTGTATCTATTGGAATGAGTTCATTCTCATACTCGTAGATAGCGATTTTTAGAGGATCTAGAACGAATCTAACCGATGCTTCTTCAAGTCCGTATAGGGATATTAATTCTTCTTTGAAGGCTTCGCGCAATACATCTTCAGGAGCATTTAATGGAGCTCCCATTCCAATTTGTAGGGCCCTTGCGCCTATGATTCTCGCTCTTTCAAATCTAGTGTGGGGATTTTTTGGTTTAACCATGGGTATACCTCATACACAGGCTGTGCTGTTGCTCCGACAATAGACCCGTTTTTGAAACCTACGCAATTTTACTAGATAGCGATGGTTTCAGGACTTACCATTATCTTTGATGACTTGAAGAAGTTGGTATGTAGCTGGAAGTGAGATTATAATCAGTAGTATTGTGATGATTACAACAGTAGAAACATTGAACTGATTTTTATCTTCATCGGCTTGATAAATTCCTCCGTCCGGATCATAATCTCCAGCAGGTATTGAAGATCCTGATTGAAGTGCAATGTATCCTGGGTTTGATAAAACAATGATTAATTTCTCTCCATCTGTGTTAACAATATTTGATTGTGAGTAGTTTGTGTGATTTAATGCTAGATTTGTAATATTTCCATCAGATATTACTGTCCACACATCGATACTAAGATTATCAAATTGCCCCTCTAAGGTCAGGGAATTATTATCCAATGTTGCGTTGGTTATACCGCTGTAGTTTGAAATGGAATTGGAAAGTAGGGAATTTAACTCTTTAGCTTGGGTTGGGCCAGCTAAAATATAGTGTCCGTCCAATGCAATTGTAGGATATCCCCACAGCCCATAGACATCTAAAAATCGTTCGCGTGAGGCAGGGAGCCAAAATTCGTCGGTAGTAGATGGCCTGTGGCTAAGGATAATTTCAGACTGGTTTGGTGTTTCATTAAGGGTCTTCTCTACGTCTGGACATTCGTCACACCAATCAGCACCAAAGTATTCAATTATGTTGCTAGCTCTTGAAACACAGGTGTAGTTTTCCTCGCATTCTAAATCAACAACGATTACGTCGATGATGTAACCTTCTGAATGTGCGCCTTCAATGCCATGACTGGTTGCGGGTCCAGAAAAAAGTATAGTTACTGCAAAAAGTGCGACTAAACCCCTCCTCCCCATGTGTATGCCCAAACAGTCCGGTTTGTTAAAAGGGAGCCTCTTGCCCCGGGGGACGATGGAAACCCCATGGTTCCGCCGCCCTTCTACGTTGCCTCTTGCAATTGCAATATTGGCAATGATAATAATAACAGCAGGAGGAACTATTCGGATTTACGATGCTGGTGAATCCTGTCCTGATTGGCCGCAGTGTTTTGGAACATGGGGTTTTGATATCTCTGAGGAAGATCAGGAAAATTGGTATGAGGAAACAAAAGAGTATGATAGTCGTGGACCAGATAAAAGATACACTACATTTGAGATCTTTATCGAGTGGGTCCACCGCCTCTTAGCTGCAATAATGGCGCTTCCGGTTTTGGCAAATTTCTTGATAATTTTAAAACGTAAGAAATTATATGGAAAATCTTTAGTCAAAATTTCATTTTTTACCGGAATTCTACTTACACTGCAAGGAGCGGCAGGTGCTGTTACTGTAAGGTTCGACAATGCTGACTGGTCGGTTGCCTTACATCTCGGGCTGGCATCATGTTTTGTTTACATATTACTCTGGCAATATTTCAGTATGAGGAAGGCTGAAGGGGCTAAATGGGCAATGTTCAGAGTTTCAAACAAGTTCAAGCAACTTCAACTAAAGAGATTGAAAATTCTAACAGCATCTATATTCCTGCTCCTTATTTTGGGTGCTTGGGTGTCATCGTCTCCCAATGGTAATCAGGGATGTTCAGTTGGATTCCCAGACGGATGGCCTAAATGTCAAGGGAGTGTTCTTCCTACTTTAGACGATAGCGGAATTTTAGTCCAAATGGTACACAGGTCGGGAGCTGGTTTGGTTGGTATTGCACTTATTTTTGGAGGAATGAAATTCAGAGAGAGTGCAAAAGCTAATGACATACATTTTGGATATACAAGGACATTTGATATCGCTACTGGTCTATGGATGACTAATGTTTTGGTTGGTGGCTTGTATGTTGTGTTTGCAAAGTTGGGGGAGTTTCCTGAAAAATTATCTCTTTTGCACTTGTTGCTAGGAGTGGCTAGTTTTTTATGTGCATCTGTTGGCCTTATGCTGTTGAAACTGGGTGAAGAGGTCGGAGAGGATGAGTGAAAAACCTAATCTTCTCAAAATATACTTGCAATTAATGAAGTTAAGAGTCGTAATTTTATTGCAAATTACTGCGATATGTGCAATCTTAACTCATGATTTAATGGTAAGAAGTGGAGAGTTGTCAGGAGACAGGACTTGGATAGACACAATCGAATCCTGTACATTCACCTTATTCGCAGGAACCTTGGCAGCCGGTGGTTCTAATGCCATTAACATGGTTTACGATAGAGATATAGATCCTGGCATGTCAAGAACTAGGGCTAGACCAATACCAAGTGGCTGGATATCTCCCAAGCATTCATTGGTTTTTGGAATAATAATCTCATTACTTGGTAGTGGTTTGTTTTTATTGTATACATGGAAAGCAGCCTTTTGGTCATTATTTTCCGTGGCTTTCTATGTATTTATCTACACAATTTGGCTAAAGAGAAGAACACCACAGAATATTGTTATCGGCGGAATAGCAGGGTCAACTCCACCGTTGATAGGTTGGATTGTAGCATCACAAGCAACTATTCCTGATAATCTGAACCCATTTGACTTGGGTTCACCAATCCCTTGGATGCTATTCTTCCTGATATTCTTCTGGACACCGCCGCACTTCTGGGCATTAGCACTCTACCGTAGCGGAGAATATGCTAAAGTTGGTGTTCCAATGATGCCAGACGTCAAAGGACCAGTAAGGACACTCAAAGAAGCCAAATTCTATTGTATCATGCTATTTGGTGTTGGGTCCGTACCGTGTTTTTGGCCAGAAGCAGGCCTTCCTCTTGCTTATGCATTCCTTTCAGGAGCGTTGACACTTTGGTATTCAATTTCGGTTTGGAAAATTGATCCACATCAGAAATTTGATGAAAATGGAAGGATGTCAAAAGCCTTCACATCCTTTACTAGGTCACTTGGATATCTAGCTTGGATGTTTGTAGGTGTCGTATACACAGCAGCAGTGCCAGTAGATTACATATGGGAAATGACTTTTGCTTTCCTCTTGCTTGTCCCATGTATGAACTTCATATTCAAATCGTGGAAAATCTCAGCTAGTAAGAAGGTAAAGGTCCTGAATGCGGAATAGATTTTGGCGCGGCGAGGGGGATTCGAACCCCCGCGGGAACACCCATCGGATTAGCAATCCGACGCAATGGCCAGGCTATGCGATCGCCGCAAGTAAAACTCCGACTTTGGTATTTGAAATAAATCAGACGGTTTGATATCTAGTTAAAGAAATCTTCAAAATCATCATCTAAATTCTCTGCTTGTCTATTTTTTCTTCTAGATAACGCTCTTGCCATCCTTTTTCTTTTCTTGAGTATAATTGGTAACCCTATGAAGTTCACTACAATCGTGACTAGAAGTATTATTCCTGCTAATTGAAAGTTCTCTTGCTCCATAAAGTCCTCTAAATCGCCTAACCATTCAATGCCATAAGGTGGTTCAGGTGGTTCAGGTGGTTCTGGAATTCTATGCTGGTTGTATTGCCAGTATTGGTCTTCAATGTAGACTCTGTGGACATTTGATGAAGAACTACCACCAATAGTAGTCAACTCATTACCAATATTATCAATTGGCGTAAGTATGTAATAGTAAGTTCTGTAAGGCCTTATTCCATCATATTCAAGTCCGGTTTGAGTGAAATTTCCTTTCTCTCCAGGCACATTTTGTAGTCCAGTAGCAATCGGGGTGACAAATCTTAGATCTACATCTTCAGGTTTCTGTTCAATTCTGTATATGTTCCAAGAGAGATCTCCACTTGGCTCATTATCGGGCCATGTCCATGACAGGGTTAATTCATAGCACATGTCCCAATTCCTATTTGCAGCATGGCAGTCACTATCGTTGGTATATACAACATTTGATTTTAATCCTGAGACACTAGCAGTTGGGTCAATTGCATCACCACACGTCAATCCTGGGACGCCGTCAACAAGGGAGACTTCTGCTTCTAAATAATCAGGATTACCTGCCCTATCAGTTGGTATTACAGCATATGATGCACAAATTCCGGTCTCTAATGAGCGCTCGTCAATCCAAGAGTTCATTGTTCCGTTCAAGGTTGCAGACAAGGAATCTTTCATCAATCCCTCCCATACAAATCTACTAGGAACATCGTCTGGGTTTGGAAAGTATGCAGATACAGTTACCGGGCTGGTTACTCTGAAAATTTTCCAACCTCCAAAATAGGGATTTGATAAGTCTCCACTAGAATTCCAATCTAGTTTCATTTTACCATCAGGCAAAAGTGTCAGTATTGGATTGTCAAGGTCGATTTCTGGTGATGGTAAATCTCCTACGATGATTAAGTCCATATTCTGTGTTATGTTAACACGCAGAGTATCATTATCTATAACTTGAAAGAAATTTTCTGAGTCCAAAGGTTCCCATATGACTTGTTCGTATCCGTTTAATTTGTGGACTGCAATAGATTCTCTGGGGATATTATCTGGGATTACATTGGTTAGATTTATGTCAAATTCCATCCAATCCATGCCAGCATCGGGAGCATTGGTAGTAGGTATTACATCGATTGACATACGCAGCAAGGGCTCTAGATTTTCACCTACGGCATAATTGGCGCCAACAAGCGGGTAATCATATTCTGCAATAGCGGTAGCGTGCGTCCTAGTCACAGCAGATCCGTTCAACCAGTTTCCAATGCTGATATCAGTGCTGTTGAATATAGTAATGGGTATGGTTTCGGATTCCAATGTTCCCAAAGCATCAGTAGCACGAACAGTAAGATAATGATCTCCAAGTCCTAATGTGGATGCAGGGATTGAAACGTTTTGGCCAGAACCAATCGGGATAATACCGCTCATCCACCAAGTGTATGAAAGCGGAGCAGCGGCAGTTGGATTAACTCTAGCATTCAAATCAATGTTGTCTGCTGTTTTGTAAGTACCGAAGAAATTTGTTTGCTCGATTAAAGGGTTTATCTCTCCTCTAACAACTTCAGATATCACATTTAGGGTGTTATCAGATGGCTTTTGATCTAGTCCCTCATTCAAAGCTTCGCTAACGAAAACCCTAAGCCGTTTATCACCGAGCGCATTCAAGTTGAAATTGCAAACATATGATTCACCTGGGATAATCTCCTCGGGGAGGCAATCTTGTTGTGATTCAATATTTTCATCGAGAGTCAAGATCGTGAATCTGACTAGAGGTTCTACAACAGTATGGTTTCCAAGATTGGCTACCGAAACTGAAACACTATTGTTACCATAATAGTATACTGCGGAACTTGGTGCATAACTTGGATGCATAGATTCGATTTGCAAGTCGACGGTGTCGTCAAAGGTAATTTCTAAGCTTTGTAGATCGTTGTAAGAGTTCATATCTCCGGAAGGTGTTCCTGTTGAACTTATTATTCCATAATACAGCGTATAGACACCTTCTGTGTCAAAATTAATTGGGGGAAGATTACGTGTAAAGGAGCTTTCACCCCAATTTGGAAGGTCGGCGTATGAAGTAGTAGCGTTCGCTAGTTCAACTCCAAAATTATCTGTGATTTTCCAACCAAGGTTTGCAACCAATCCACAACTACCGCAAGACTTTGCAATGCCCTCAACACTGGTTAGGTAGTCTGTGTCAGTGTTTAGAATCAATACATCATTGTAACTTGCAAGTCCTTCTAATTGACCAAGAATATCTTGCTCCTCAAATATAACATCAACAAGTTTCCTCACCAAGTTAAAATTGTAAATGCCTGCATCATTTGTTGTGTTTGTATCGGAATCGATAAATCTATAGACAAGTGTATAAAGTCCTTCATCACCATTTGGTGAGAAATAGTTTGAGAAACTGTAAGTAACACTTTCACCTACAATTATTGGATCGATTGAACCTATTCCGTATCCCTCTCGATTGTTATAACAGTCATTCTCTAATTGGTTGCCCTCACAAACGAACCATTCTACTGATCTTGGCTGAGTGTTGTAGAAAAACCCTGAGTTTGTTATTTCAACTTCCATGTAAACAGGGTCCCAAGCAGACATGTAATCTCCGGGTAAAGGGGATACGGATGCGGTTATTTCGTAGTCACCGCTAACAGAAGCAGCAGCGCTAGGTGTTGCTATTATTCCGCCTATTGATGTTAATATCAAAAGCGAAACTAGCCCAATAGACCTCTTGGATGAGTGTCTTCTATTGGTAACGCTTTCGCAGGCCATGATAGGGTGGTGGTATCATCTACTCAAATATGAATCGGTGGCTGAAGTCAATAATTGTGGTATTGTAACAATTTGAACATAAACTGGCGACACTCTCAATAGAATGACCCTTTACCCTATATCATGCAGGGTAGGAGAGCAGTATGCCTTGCTGCTTCTGACGATGAGAACGCAGTAGTTGCAGTCGTTGAATTCCTCTCTGCCTTTACCTTGTTTTTGATGATTTTAACTGCTTTCATGTCTTTAGCTCAATTAGAATTAGGGAGTAACGATCCATACACCGATTTGGTTGATAGGTCAGCAGTAGACGGATTAGATCGACTAACAAATGGCGAGGGGTGGTATGTACCTTACAAAGATGGAGTAAGAGATCAAGCTAATGCTACTGAGAATTGGCATCACATTTCTCCCAGCCAAATTGAAAAGGGCGTCATACAACCAGGGATAATGAAAAATGGATTGTTAGATTTTGACAGAATCAATGCCCTATGTAATGTCAGTGTGGAGGCAGTAACAAGTGGTCTGGGATTATCTTACGGTTTGCAAGTAAAATTGCTCATAAAAGTAATATCTTCATCAAACGAATCTGAAGTTGGAAATATACTGTTCACAGGTGGTTCTGAAAGGTCGACGGCGACTATGTCCTCTGTGGCTAGTAGAACATTCATATCAAATGATAATGTAATCTCCGTAAGCCTCGAGGTCCATGATGGAGCAGATTCTCCAAAGATTCTGCGTGTGACAGAAATATCACCAAAGCCTTCACAAAATGGCCCTGAATGGATAGAAGTTCAGAATCAGAATGGCTTTGCAATCTCCCTAAAAGGGTGGTCTTTTGAAAGGACCGGCACAAACGGAGAAAGCGATTATTTATACAAATCCGGAGTTATACCCGGAGGAAAATTGGCGATTTTCAGTGGCGATCCTTCTAGCCAAGTTACAGGAAGCGCTAGCGTGGTGTATGATTTAGGAACAACCGGATTTTTGGGAGTCGGAAATTTAGATGGTCTTGATGACAATAAAGGACGCCTTAGGTTCCTATTTGCTGAAGAAGATGAGGGCGTGGGTTATCAAGTATGCAAAATAGAATGGACATCTAACGACATAATACTTCAAAATAGCAGCATAGTTTGGAATGGTGGGCCCCCATCTCTTGATGATTCATGGGACATATCGAATACACCAACTCCCGGCGTAGTTTGAGCGTTTTTGGCGTATCGTTCATTTAGTGTGATGGTTTGGGTATAGTGTTACCCATGCAGCCAGCAACAGTGTATAGTCGGGACCGTTGCATTACTGGTATTCACGGCATGGACGAGATTTTGAGAGGCGGAATACCTTATGGGTCCACTGTTTTGGCAGCAGGAACATGCGGTTCAGGTAAAACCACGCTAGGAATGGAGTTCCTTGTTAGAGGTGCTCTGGCAGGGGAAGCATGCGCACATTTTACCGCAACAGAACCAAGTGTGAAGCTGCTTGAGAACATCCGTCAGTATGCATTTTTTGACATGAATATGATTGATTCAGGTTTAATCAACGTATTCGATATGGACGTGCTTTATTCATGGCTGGGATTGGATAAAGCATCGTTTGATCTAGAAGACGTTCACGCTCTCATTAAAGCGATTGTTGACATCGTAAATACAATAGGAGTAACAAGGCTAGTAATAGACTCAGTAACGACCCTATGTTACAAGATTAAAAGCGAGCAGTTAATTCGTGATTTCTTATTCACACTAGGGAAGAAATTAGCAACTCTTGGTTGTACTACAATACTCATCTCAGAGATAACTTCAGCATCAGAAAATGCTCACTGGTCATCGTTTGGTGTAGAAGAAGCGATTGCTGATGGAATCATCGTAATGGGAGATGTTGAGCGTATGGGGCATCTGCTAAGATTTTTGCAAGTAGTAAAAATGCGCGGAACAGCTCACAGTCGAGCTAAACATTCAATTGAATTGACACCACTTGGCGTTATGCTAACTCCTATGCTTAAATGGGGAGCTGTAAACGACAATACTAGCAGGTGGGGTGCTTGATTTGTTCGAGTTAGATCAGCGTATTGCGGAGCAACTTAGCGAGGTTAGCCTAAGTTCTTCTATTCAAGTTAGGTGTGGTAACTCTAACGCATTCATGGTTACAGCCTCAACAATGATTCCTCTCATGCAGATGTTTGAGATGGGTGGAGTATACATCTGCGCAACTCGAGGTGCTGTTGAGATAATTGAGGCTTTTGAAACAATCGGAGTTGATGTTTCTAATATTCAGTTTATTGATTTGGTATCTTCAGGGATACTCGGCGGAACAGACGTGCAATACCCTAACGTCACCTTTATTGACAGCCCGATTATGCTAGAAAGCGTGTTGCTAAGAACCCTTTACAGGCTCAGAATCGCAAACACAGAAAGAAATTTTGTCCTCATCGATTCAGTAAACTCTCTTGCAATATACAATGAAGAAAGAATGTTGGCTGAGTATCTTCACACTTTTATTAATACATTCAGACAAAGAGAGGTTCTAACAGTAATCTTGAATGTTCCCGACCAAGTCCCGCCTTCGGTGTTATCAAACTTGGATCTATATTGTACAGACCTCATTGATAGAGGTCAAGTTGTAATTCATTGAGGATTGATTTGTAATGAACAAGCAGATGAAATTCAACCCAGAAGATGAGGATTTCTTCGGAGGTGTTGGCAGTTTTGGAGTTCCCAAATTCGATAATGCAATGCATGGAGGAGTTCCCAGAGGATTTTTGGTTGTTGGATTTACAGAAACAGGGTCAGGTTCCGAACTTTTTGCAAAACAATTTACCTCCCCTGCTGAAGAACCAGAAAATACAATATTAATCTCTACAAACGAATCACAGCTTGAAATTGCTCGTGTTTTCAAGAAATATAATTGGCCAACGGACATAGCAGTAAGGACACTTGGTGAGGAATACAATGCAAAGGTTCTCGAAAAGGAATTGTTAGCAAGTAGATATAGGCTTGAAGGGTTCAAACTTCCTGATATCCAAAGACTTGCCCAAACTCGCTTTGTTGATGACGATACCCAGGATTTCCTTACTGAAATGACAAATGAAGTTATGGCCATGGGTCCTTATTTCAGAGCAGTTATAGATTCACTAGATTTCTTCATGCAAAGAGATGATCCGGGCAGAGTAGTTGCTATGTTGAGAATGATGCAAGCGCATACACAACTATACCGTGGCATCCTGTTCATCACAGTATCAAACGACACAATTACGCCAGCAGTAAAACAAGAAATGGCTGCAATTGCAGACATGGTTTGTGATTTCAAGGTTAGAACAATCGGTTCTGACTTTGAGACCTCTATGATTGTTTCAAAATTCAGAAATGCTCCAGAAAACCTTTCGATCATGGTGTACAGAGTAACGCCAGAGGAAGGAATCACACCAGAAACTGTTGAGCGTATCGCTTGAAGTTTGATTGTGTGCCAAAATAATCAGAAATAAGCAGCTCCCATAGGGGGTTAGATATGCTTTATTCACTCAGGCTTTCGTGCTTTGAATCTGCTTGACATTCCAGGGAAAAGAAGCCTTGCTTTAACATCATTATATCCTATCTCTTTCATGATATTCTTGTAGTAGGAATGAGTTCCGTAGTGTGTGTAAGTCCTTGCTAACCACTTCCAAGGGTGGTTGGGATCTTTTGTTACAATTCTAGCAACCCACTGAACGAAAGTTCCCATGTAAAGTCTACCAAAGAGTCCATGGAACCAATTTGCTTTTCCTGCGTCACAAATTACTAACTGGCCACCCGGTTTAAGGACTCTAAAAATTTCTGTCAAACCTTGTTTTTTATCCTTGAAATCCCTGAAAGAGAATAAACAGAAAACTCTGTCAAATGTATCATCGGGTAATGGAATTTCTTCAGCGATAGCTTCGACGTATTTAGCGGGGGTCTCTCCCCTCGATTTTCGAACCTTGTCCACTCTTTTCTTACAAACCTTGAGCATCTCAGCACTTGGATCCAGACACGTCAAATCGACATTTTCTAGGTCGACGGCGAAAGAGCCCGGGCCACATCCAACTTCCAATACTTTCATCCCTGCTTGCGCATGACTCCTTACGTGTTTTCTCATGCTTTTGTCAAACCCTAAAGTCATTATTTTGTTGACTTTGTCATATACAGGAATGGTGGCTTCAAGTTGCCTTTCTAGTTCTGTCCACGCATCTTCGTCTATACCTGAAGGGTCAAAACCTTGGGTTGCCGAACGGTCAGACATAACAAGCCCTCTGGGATTTTGGTTTTGAGAATTTGGTGCTATTGAGAATACAACAGAAAATTCATGCAATTTTTCTAGACCACATTGGTTATCAACCGGTTGCATTTCGGAGGTTTACCTAGGGGTGAACAAATGGGTCTACCAGACGTCCTTCAAAGCATAAAAAACGCTGAGGAAGCCGCTGACGCCAAAATTACGGCGTCCAAGGAAGAAGCAGCAAAAATTATTTCAGATGCTAGGAAAGAAGCACTCGAGATTATCCAGAACGCTCAAGACGGTTCGGTGAGTTCGACAGTCGCTACCCTAGATTCCGCTCGTGAAAAAGCTGGCAAAGAAGCGGGCACGGTTCACAAAGAAGGTGCCAAGGCAGTAGAAAGCATTCAGAGTTCCGCTGGTGATCGACGAAAATCTGCTGTTAAGATTGTAATAGATTCTCTAATGTCAAACTGAGGTGTGATTATGTTCAGTTCGGTAGAAATGTCAAAATTGACAATGGCCGGGTCGGTTGACAAACTGGACGAATTACTCAGAAAGTGCGCTGATTTAGGCCACATACACATTAAACCATATTCTGGCGAGATTGAAGGTATCACTGTGGGGACACCACATCCCGACGCTGATGAAATTTCTACAATGCTTGCAAAGGTTAGGTCGGTAACAACCTCAATTAAATGCTCGAACAGGAAAGGACCTGTCAACATAAAGGATGTGAAAAAATCATTAGATGACAATTTCTCAGAAGAATTAGATTCTGTCCTAAATAATATTACGCAAAAGGCAAACGCAAATTCAGAAATCGCAAAAATGCAGGAGAGGATTGAAATTCTTTCCTCTATAAGTTCTCTTAACATACCTTTGGAACTAATGACTGGAGTAAAATCAGTCGAGGTTTACTTAGGTACTTTCAGCAAAAGAAACAAAATCCCAAAAGTTTTTGCAGATTTGAAAGATAGAGTGGAACTTCATGTTGCTGGGAACGTAATTGCAGTTGCTTGTCAAGGCAAGGATGCTGCTGAAGTCCAGATGGCTATGGGAGAACTTGGGGCCAAGTCTGTTCAGATACCAACTGGTGAGGGAAAACCTAGCGATCTATTATCATCTGCACAAAAGAGCTTAGAAAAACATGAAAATTCTATTGTCAATTTCGACAACGAAATAGAATCTTGGGCAAACAAGAATGGAAGGATTCTACTTGCTATTGAGGAGTATCTCGAAAGAGAGTCAGACATCCTGACTGGCCACAATCTCTGTGCAACCAGTGCGCACGCTTACGCTCTTGAAGCTTGGCTACCATCCTCTGAGTCAGATTCTGCAAGAAGTGTATTATCCAAATACTCCTCACACATTAAGATAGAAGAATTCACAGAAGACCACGGACATGGGCATGATGATCATGGTCACCATGAAACAGAAATGCCTCCAATAGAGTATGATACCATCGAGGCAACTCGACATGCATCTGTATTGACAAACCTAGTTGGTAGGCCAAAATATGGTTCGTTTGATCCAACCAGTATGATTGCTTTCACCTTCCCAATTTTCTACGGTTTGATTCTGGGAGATGCTGGTTACGGGCTTGTAATCATGCTATTGGCATTGTTAATCAGGTCTAAGATTGGCCACGATCCTATGGGTAAAGTGGCATCAAGGATTCTAATGAATATGGGAATTGCAACATTCATTGTTGGCGTCTTGACAGCAGAGGCATTTGGTTTCGTCATAGAAAAATGGGATGCGTTTGTCTGGTTGTATGAGCCGATGTATTCCTCTACGAAATACATCATACCAGACTCCATTTTCGGTGAATTATTTGGACTTACTCACACATATTTACCATTCCACAGAGCAGCTGGAGCACTGCAGGATTACATCCTACTATCTATCTATCTTGGATGTGCACATCTTCTATTTGGCTTCTTAATTGGATTCTACAACGTATTCAAAGCACACGGAATTGTTGCTGCTTTCTTCGAAAAAGGCTCCTGGTTGCTTATCCTAATCGGTGGCTCAGCACACATTCTACGCTTCCTAACTGACGACTCCTATGGAACATTTGAAGCATCATCTTGGTCTATAATGGTCATTGTTGGCGTATTGTGTTTGATATATGGGCTAGCTGTCTACGAAAATTTCGGCTGGCTGGGTGGCATAATAATGGGCCCAATTGAAACATTTGGCCTTCTTGCAAACACGCTATCTTATCTGCGTATTATGGCAGTAGGTGTTGCGGGTGTAAAAATTGCAGAAATCGGCAATGAGATGGGATTCCACAGCATGGCCGATGCGATTTCTTCGGGAGAGATAATCTCAGCAGTATTGTTCTTTTTCATATGGATTGGTGTTCAAGTATTCGCACTTGCGCTCGGTCTATTGTCCCCAAGCATTCACGCTATCCGTCTACATTTCGTAGAGTGGATGGGGAAGTTCTACGATGGCTCTGGTGAAGCATTCTCACCAATTGGCGGCCGTCCCCTTCATGTGGAGGGTCACAAATCATAGTCCAAATGGACAAAAATGGAGGTAAAAATATGAAGAAAAAAAGTATGAAATTGAGCCTGAGACTATTACTTGTTCTCATGAGCATCACAATGATTGCACAAAGCGTCCTTGCGGTTAACACCACTGACGCTGGTGAATATGATGACTGGGGTAAGTATATGGGCGCAGGAATAGCATTGGGTCTAGCAGCAATTGGTGCTGGAGTATCACAAGCTAGCATCGGTAGCGCTGCTGTCGGTATGCTTGCTGAGGACGGATCCAAGTTCGGACCTGCTCTAATTTTCACAGCTTTGCCAGAATCTATCGTTATTCTAGGTGCACTACCACTGTTCCTATGAGCAGTCAAGGCTGCCCCCGAGATTAAATCTCGGTGTGGAGCCGGAGGTGAATAAATGACGCTAGAACAACTCGCAAAGGATATTTCCGCTTCAGCAGAAGCGGAAGCTAAGGCTACCATAAAGGCGGCCAAAGATGAAGCCAAAGCCATTGTTGATGAGGCAAAAAGTCGTGCGGCATCCATTGAAGGAGATGCTTCGACAAAGGCGAGCAAGGAAGCAGACCAAATTGCAAGAGAAATGGTCGCATCTGCTCGCCAAGCCAATCAAAAAGAAATCCTTGTCGCTCGCCGTGCTGAACTAGACGCAACTCTAGAAAGTGCACGAGCTCAATTAGGAGACGCAAGCCTTGCCGGCCGTGCTAGCCTATTGAAGAGCCTTGTAAAGAAAGCAGGAGCACTTAGCAAAGCGAAAATGGTAATGCGACCAACTAAAATCGACAGGTCTGCCCTAGCAGACTCCGCAAAGAGTTACACGATGGGAGACGATGTTGATGGATTGGGAGGCTTCATCCTTGAAGCCGAAGATGGAACACTCTCGTTTGACCTGAGATTCGACACATTGTTGGAAGAGGCTTGGGTGGAGCAGAGAGCAGCGGTTAATGAGGCCCTATTCGGATGATAAAAGGAGTCGATTATATGGCAATCTTCGGGAATAATACTGCATATGTAGCCGCTCGTGCGAAGTCACGCAGATCCAGTCTAATGGATAGAACAAGGTTACGTCAGTTAATCCAACAATCTCCTGACCAACTAACGGTCGCAGTCGCAGACAATGGTTACAGAGCTGAAATTGACTTGTATGCAGGTCATTTCACTGGTGGAGATTTAGTAGAGGCAGCATTGACACACAATCTGCAAGAAGAATTGTCCAATATTCTAAATCTGTGTAATGGGAAGGTTAGAGGAATTGTAGAAATCTACACTAACAGATTCCAATATCAGAATGCAAAGGTGGTATTACGTGCGGTTGACAACGAAGTAGATGTCAAGAAAGTCGCGCATTCCATTTTGCCCGAGGAGAGTGAAATCAACACTCCTTGGCTAAAGATTATTGAAGAATCGAACACAATACGCGAAGCTGTTGAGCAAATGCGCAGACTTCCTTTCGGGAAAGCCATGCTCGCAGTGGGTGAAGAAGAAGGATTGCAGAAATACGAAGATGCCCTTGATAGGCATTACTTCAAGCGGTCGCTAAGTATGCTAAAAGGGGGATCTCCTGAAATACGCATTCTGAAAAACCATGTATGTGCAGAAATTGACCATCGCAATATTATCAACATACTCGAGGGACAAGCGTTTGGCCTGTCCAGCGAGGAAATCACAGATGCGCTCATTCCAGGTGGGCGTCTCATATCAGAAAGGAGTTTTTCCCAAGCTAGTAACAGCAGGGATGGTTTGTTAGATGTGCTTAGGTTATCTAGTAAATTTGACTCTGAAGGTTTCCAAAACCTACTGATTGAATCCGATGAAAAAAGAACATTAGATCCAGCCATTACTTGGTTAAAAAACCGAGAAACAACTCAAATGCAGCGGATGAGTTACCTCCATCCAATATCTGCCTTACCGATTATACATTATGTATCATCAAAAGTTCAAGAAGTTGAAGATTTACGCTTCATTGTAAGAGGGAAAATGGCAGGATTAACAACAGATGTGCTGGAGGCACACGTATTGTAGGGTGATATTATGGAAATTGCAGTTGTAGGCAGTCCGGAATTCACTCTAGGATTCCAATTGGCAGGAATCAGCACTCTATACAACCCTGAAGGAGAGGAAGACACCTCAAAGGTATTCAGGGATTTACTTACAACAAAGGGCGTGGGCATTGTGGTCGTCGACTCCGCAATGCTGGCTTCCTTACCTGAGCGTCTCAAAGAGAGACTATCAGAAAGTGTCACTCCGACAGTCCTTGGTATAGGGACTGAGGAGGATACAACCCTTCGCGAAACAATTCGCAAGGCAATAGGAGTTGATTTGTGGAAGTGATTCCAACCAAACCCAAGGAGGAAGAGGAAATGAGCAATGAAGGAGTAATTTACCGAATATCAGGGCCTGTTGTAACAGCTACTGGAATGGAAGCGGGAATGTATGATGTGGTTCGTGTAGGACATGAAGGTCTGATGGGAGAGGTTATCGAACTACACGGCGATAAGGCTGTAATTCAGGTATACGAAGATACGAGCGGAATTCGCCCGGGCGAACCAGTCCTAAACACTCGTGAGACCTTATCAGTCGCACTAGGACCAGGTTTACTGACCCAAATTTATGATGGTATTCAGCGACCATTAGCAACCTTAGAGGAAGTTATGGGTGTATTCATTACAAGAGGTGTTGATGCAGATGGATTTGACATGGAGAAGAAGTGGAAATTTGAGGCAACAGTCGCAAAAGGTGACGAGGTAGTTAGTGGACAGGTCATTGGAACTGTCCAGGAAACTGAGACCATTGTCCACAAGATTATGGTACCCCCTGGTAAGGGTGGAGTTGTAAAATCAATTTCAACTGGAGACTTCAACGTAACAGAGGACGTTTGTGTTTTAGAAGACGGGACTGCGATGCAGATGATGCAAAAGTGGCCGGTTAGAACACCTCGCCCATACCAGCAGAAATATGCCCCGGACACACCACTAATCACTGGAATGCGGATTCTTGATTTCTTGTTCCCTCTAGCTAAGGGTGGAGCAGCAGGTATCCCAGGTCCATTCGGATCAGGCAAGACAGTAACACAGCAATCTTTAGCAAAGTATTCCGATGCTCAGATTGTTGTTTACATCGGATGTGGTGAGCGAGGAAACGAGATGACAGAAGTATTGGACGAATTCCCCCACCTTATTGATCCAAACACAGGAAAGCCCCTGATGAACAGAACAGTCATGATTGCGAATACATCCAACATGCCAGTAGCAGCTCGTGAAGCATCTGTATACACTGGAATTACAATTGCGGAATACTTCAGAGACATGGGATATGATGTAGCATTGATGGCGGATTCAACCAGTCGATGGGCAGAAGCAATGCGTGAAATTTCTTCACGACTTGAAGAAATGCCTGGTGAGGAAGGTTATCCTGCTTACCTATCAAGTAGAATTGCAGAATTCTATGAGCGAGCAGGTCGTGTTCAAACACTGAATGGAGATGACGGCTCAGTAACTGTAATCGGTGCTGTATCACCTCCAGGTGGTGACATATCTGAGCCGGTTTCTCA
>MDSY01063113.1_pt1 | contig 47601 bp, 52 predicted proteins | sample 811131 | NCBI WGS metagenome assembly MDSY01 (sample SAMN05326643, study PRJNA326480) | marine metagenome | isolation source: seawater | place: Atlantic Ocean: South West | collected 2010
ATTAACTATCAGCTCCCGTTGAGAGAAGCCCGCGAGCAATTTGAGCGTATTTACTTACTCTATAAATTACAGCAAACTGCTGGTAACGTTGGTAAAGCAGCAAAGCTAGCAGGGATGGAGCGAACTCACTTGTACCGTAAACTACGTTCGTTAGATATCGATGCCAAACAGACTTAAGGACTAATATGAAAATTCTTATTCTTGGTGCCGGTCAAGTCGGCTCCTCTGTCGCAGCCAGCCTTGCCCGCGAAGATGATGATATCACCGTTGTCGATCAAAGCAGCGAGCTACTAGAGCGTTTACAAGATCACTACGATATTCGTACAGTGCAAGGTAAAGCTTCACACCCCGAAGTCCTCGCTAGAGCAGGCGCAGAAGATGCCGATTTGGTCCTCGCTGTTACCAATAGCGATGAAACTAATATCATAGCCTGCCAGATATGCCACCAGCTATACAATACGCCAACCAAGATTGCACGAATCCGCAGCTCCTCCTACCTTTCAACACCAGAACTCTTTGGCCCCAGAGCCATCGCTGTTGATATGCTCATAAGTCCAGAGCAAATTGTTACAGATTACATAGAACGCTTAGTTAATCACCCTAACGCACTACAGGTACTGAACTTTGCTGATGGGAGAGTTCAGCTCGTCGCCGTCAAAGCCGTTTACGGTGGCCCCCTTGTAGGAAGCCCTCTTAAAGAGCTTCGCCGCCATATTCCCAAAATAGACACCCGTGTAGCAGCAATATTTCGAGATGGAAGCCCCATCATTCCCCAGGCTGAAACTGTCATAGAAGTAGATGACGAAGTTTTTTTTATTGCCGCCAGAGAAGACACTCTCACTGTCATGGCGGAATTAAGACGGCTCGACAAACCCTACAAGCGAATTCTTCTTGCTGGTGGAGGTAATATTGGAGCTAGGCTTGCAAAAGCACTAGAAAATGATTATCAGGTCAAATTAATTGAATCCAACCCCGAGCGAGCAGCAGCACTATCTGAAGAATTGACCAACACTATTGTCCTTCTGGGCGATGTGGCGAATGAAGATCTGTTGATCGAAGAAGATATCGATAAAATTGACTTGTTCTGTGCACTAACGAACGATGATGAAGCTAATATTCTTTCTTCTATGCTAGCAAAAAGACTTGGCGCAAGAAAAGTATTAACCCTGATTAACCGTGCCGCTTATGTTGACCTTGTAGAAAGTGGAAGTATTGACATTGCCTTATCACCACAACAAGCTACAATTGGTAGTTTGCTCGCGCATATTAGACGCGGTGATATTGTTGCAGTTCATTCGCTGCGTCGCGGTGCGGCCGAAGCTCTAGAAGCTGTTGCTCATGGTGACAAAAACTCTTCTCTTGTTGTCGGTAGAACTATTCGTGACATTAAGTTGCCTCCCGGCACCACAATTGGTGCCATTGTCCGAGGAAAACATGTTCTAATTTCTCATCATGATACAGTTATTGAGGCTGGTGACCATGTCATTCTCTTCCTTATCAATAAACGTTATATAACTGAAGTAGAGCGCCTTTTCTCGGTCGGTGTTACCTTCTTTTGAATGATGAATAATCTGTTTGGTCACCTATGAGTGAGCTGCGAACCTTTCTTGGCTTTGATTTTGGCATGAGAAATATTGGCGTAGCTGTTGGTCAAGAACTCACTCGAACCGCTAACCCTCTTACGGTTATAAAAGCACGAGAGGGCATTCCAAATTGGGATCATATAAAAACACTACTCGACCAGTGGGCTCCGCAGCTACTTGTCGTCGGCTTACCTTTAAATATGGATGGCTCTGAACAAGAGATGACAGCCGCAGCAAGGAGATTTGGTAACCGATTAAATGGTCGCTTCCACATACCTATTGATTGGCAAGATGAGCGCCTTACGACTTTCGAAGCACTAGACCAGCTTGGCATTCGCAGCAAAATGCAGTCTAATAGACCCGAAGATGTAGACCGCATCTCAGCCCAGCTCATTCTCCAATCATGGTTGAATAATCAATGACAGTAGTAATAACAGAAATTAATATTCAACAAACTCTAGAGTCAATGGCAGCAGAAATACGCCATACACTTGCAGGAAAACAACCGCTTCTTATTGGTGTTCATAGTGGTGGAGTCTGGATTGCTAAAGAACTAGCCAAAATATTAGGGTATGAATTCTTTGATGGTAATCTAGGGACGCTAAATATTGCATACTATCGTGATGACTTTACCCGCATCGGTATGCACCCCCAAGTTACTCCCTCTGATTTACCTTTTTCTGTAGAGGATCGCCACTTACTACTTATTGATGATGTTTTGTATAGCGGACGAACCATTAGAGCGGCTTTAAATGAAATCTTCGACTACGGCCGACCAGCCTCAGTCACATTAGCAGTTCTCATCGAGCGAAACGGAAGAGAGCTCCCTATACAAGCTGATATTATCGGCCATACTCTCGAATTAACAGCCGAACAACAGGTTAAGTTATGCAACACAAACGGCCTCCAACTTGAGCTGAAAATAAAGGAGGTCCAGCATGACTAACAACCAGTTAACTGAAAGCGGTCGGCTCAAGCACTTCTTAACTATCGAGGGGCTAAAGCGTGATTTACTTACAGATATTATGGATCATGCTGAACAATTTTCTAGCCTCTCTGGTCGTCAAGTAAAAAAAGTACCGCTGTTACGCGGCAAAACAATCATGAATCTTTTTTTTGAAAATAGCACACGCACACGCACAACTTTTGAGCTCGCTGCAAAAAGGCTGTCGGCAGATGTACTGAATCTCAATATCAACACTTCTGCTACATCAAAAGGCGAAAGTCTTTTGGATACTCTTCACAATCTACAAGCTATGCATGCAGACATGTTTGTTGTTCGGCATAATAAAAGTGGTGCCGCCGAATTTATTGCACAGCATGTAGCACCTCATGTCAGCGTTATCAACGCCGGCGATGGCTGTCATGCGCATCCTACTCAAGCGATGCTTGACATGTTCACTATACGCCGACATAAGCAACATTTTCCCGATTTATCTGTTGCCATTGTAGGTGATGTTTTGCACTCTCGAGTGGCTCGTTCACAAATACAGGCTCTTGCAACATTGGGTGTGGGTGAGGTTCGTATCATAGGCCCTCAAACCTTGTTACCTGCAGATAGCCAAACCCTCGGAGTTCACGTTTATCATGACATGGAAAAAGGCCTAAAAGATGTAGATGTTATTATCACTTTACGATTACAAATTGAACGAATGCAAGGGGCTTTATTGCCTAGCCCCCAAGAATATTACGAAAGCTACGGGCTCACAGAAGAAAAACTGAAGTTAGCAAAACCTGATGCTATCGTTATGCACCCTGGCCCGATAAATAGGGGTGTAGAAATTGCATCTTCTATCGCTGATGGGCCCCAGTCTGTCATTTTAGAACAAGTCACTCATGGAATTGCCGTTCGCATGGCAGTTATGTCTATGGTGCTCGGCTCACAATCCGAGCAACAGGACGATAGTACATGAAGTTAAAAATATCTAATGGCCGCGTCATTGACCCTGCTAATTACATTGATGACCAACTAGATGTTTACATCGATAATGGTCTTGTTTTGGCTGTCGGAAAATCACCAGAAGCATTTATACCCGACCAGGTTATTGATGCAACAGATCAGATTGTCTGCCCCGGTCTAGTGGACATCTCTGCTCGCTTAGGCGAGCCTAGTCAACAACATACATCCAGTATTTCTAGCGAAACTCGAGCAGCCATAAAAGGGGGGATTACAACGTTGTGTACTCCTCCTGACACCGACCCTATTATTGATTCTCCAGCAGCTGTTGAGTTACTTGAAGATCGTGCAACTAAAGCGGGCAGTGCAAACATATACATCATTGGCGCGCTGACACAAAAGCTTGAAGGGGAATTACTCAGTGAAATGTTAGCTCTTAAACAGGCTGGATGTATCGGTGTTAGTAATGGATTGAGCCCTATTCGAAACACACTAGTGCTACGCCGAGCCATGGAATATGCTGCAACTCTAGATCTTACAATCTTTATCAATGCTGCCGATCCTTGGCTACAATCTCAAGGCTGCATTCATGAAGGAATGGTTAGCACTCGTTTAGGACTGGGTGGCATTCCTGAAGCAGCAGAAACCATCGCAATTGCACGAGACATCTCACTAATAGAGCACTCTCACGTAACTGCACACTTTCATAACATATCCTCTGGAAAGTCTGCTGCTATGATAAAAGAAGCTCAAGAAAGAGGCTTACCCATTACTGCTGATGTCAGCCCCCATCACCTTCACCTCAGTGAACATGACATCGGAAATTATGATAGTTTAAGTCATGTCATTCCCCCTCTACGTAGCACTCGGGATAGAGAACAATTACAACAAAGCGTAAGAGAAGGTGTCATTGGCACAATAAGCTCGCACCACCACCCATTAGATAATGACGCTAAGCTCGGTCCTTTCGCTGATACAACACCTGGGATTTCTGGCTTAGAAACCCTTCTACCTTTAACACTAAAATTAGTCGATGATGAGGAACTATCATTACAACAAGCCATTGCGAGCCTAACAATCAACCCCGCGCGAGTCTTAGGCCTTGATGCAGGCCACCTAACTGTCGGCTCTAAAGCTGATATCTGTATCTTCAACCCTGAATCTCACTGTGAGTGCCTGCCAGAACAGTTCATAAGTGCAGGTAAAAACAGTCCCTTTGCTGGCTGGCATTTTCGTAACGAAGTCTCTTTTACCCTTCTTAATGGCCGGGTCCTTTACGAAAGAGAACCAAACCACCTCCTTTCCGGTCATAGTAATTAATAGCATAAGAGAAACATCATGATTACAAAAAAAACTTTTTTTATTTTAACTGCTCCATTCCTATTACTTACGGCAGGCTGCGCTACTAACTTACAAGGTGATAGCTATTCTCGTGATGATGCCCGGCAAGTACAGACCATAGAGTTTGGGACTATCGAAGATGTGCGCTTGGTTGCTATTGAAGGTACAAAAACACCGATAGGTACTCTAGCAGGTGCGGCTATAGGTGGCATTGTTGGCAATAGTGTTGGTGGAGGGAAGGGTGCAAATGTGGCAGCCGTTATAGGTGCTGTTGCCGGCAGCCTTGCTGGTGCCGCCGCGGAAGAAGGACTAACTAAATCACAAGGAGTTGAATTGGTTGTTCGCCTTGATAAAAACAATAAAATGATATCTCTTGTACAAGGCCACAATCCTAATCGGCCCTTCTTCGTAGGGGATAAAGTCAGATTAATGACTATTAACGGTCAAACGCGTATAGCTCGATAAAAACAAGATATGAGTAATCTAAAACCTCTCTTAAACTGATAAGTCGTGTCAAAACCACAGCTTTATGCTTTCGATTTTGATGGTGTCCTCTGCGATAGCGCCCTGGAAACGAGTCTCACAGCGTGGAGAGCTGCCAGAGATTATGTATGGCCCAAAATGCCCGAACATATCCCCCCTGATGTGATCGAACAGTTTAAATATGTACGGCCAGCACTTGAAACCGGTTATGAATCCATCCTTATCGTCAGGCTTCTTTTTGAGGGCATCGACGCTGACACTTTACTCAATGAATTTCAGTATCACATTGAAGGTTTAATTAAACGCGACCGGCTCGACACAGAAAAGCTCAAGCAGCAATTTGGAAGTACTCGTGACGAGTGGCTAAAACGTGACCTTCCCGAATGGCTAAAAATGAACCCCCTCTTCTCCGGTGTTCAAGCCAAACTAGCATCTATTAACATTAACTATTGTTTTATTGTCACCACCAAACAAGAACGCTTTGTAGAACAAATCTTGTCTGCTAATAAAATCCCCTTTCCTAAAGAGCAGATATTTGGTCTTGATCGAAAACTCAGCAAGCAGCAAGTATTAAGACAACTACAACAAAAATATCCTGATCACCCTTTTGTTTTTCTAGAAGATCGTCTACCCACACTTATTAATGTTATGAACGATCGTGATTTAACGAAAATTCAGTTAGTGCTCGCAAACTGGGGTTACAACACTACAGAAGATAGACAACAAGCAACGTCGAACCAAATTAAACAAATCAATCTTCATCAGTTTAAAGATTTGTAATGGGCCAATATTTAGTGATTGGCGAAGAACACCGAAGGCTTAGCCACAACATTAATTTCTCGTGATTTTCTTTCTTTTTACTTTATTTTTCTAATAGCTCGAAAATACTCCACTATTGATGTTTCCTGCGATAAAAGCAGGTAAAATCATAAAACTTGTTTAAGGAGAATTTTTTATGAAACTGTTCGCATATGGCTTATTAGCTCTCAGCTTTAGTCTGTCCACTGGCTGCACTATTATTACTGTCGCTGACACCATTGCAAGTACAGCAATTGGTATCACTGTTGGAACGGCAAAAGTGGCAGCAAAAGTCACAACAACCGTTATTGATGCAGCCATCTCAGATAGTGATGAGAAAAACTAACGCTCCCATAGCAAGGCCCGCCAAACTCTCCTCCCTTTATTGCTACAATCAATTTATAGGGGTATAACGGTTAATGAGTAGGTTTTACTTCTAAACCCCAAAAGGGGCTACCGTAGCGAAGGGAGTATCTGTCATGGTTAAACATTATTATGTTTCAGATGATCTTGATGAATTAGAGCAGGTTGAGCAGGAGCTTGAGTTTATAGGGATCAAAGAATCACAAATACATGTGTTAAGTGAAAGCGCCGTTGATGTAGAAAACCATCATTTGCATATGGTTAACTCACTCCACCAGCGAGATGTTATTCACTCGGGAGAAATTGGAGCAGTTTTTGGCGCCATCGGTGCGCTATTTATTATATCCGTCACTAGCTTGATGGGCTGGGCAGAAAGCGCTGCTGGTTGGCTTCCCTTTGCTTTTTTAGCAACAATAATTTTCGGGTTTTGCACTTGGGAAGGTGGTTTTATTGGAATACAAAAGACGAATGTTGACCATGTCCCTTTCGAGAAAGCATTACAAGAAGGTAAGCATATCCTGTTGATTGATAGCAATAAGCAACAAAAACAAGCGGTGAAAAAAGTTCTTAAGGCTCACCCACGCATACAACCAGCGGGTGCAAGCATAGAAAGTTAAATTAAAGACCACAGCATAAATACAAAGCAGCTAACTTAACTTTACCTTTTGTAGCTTTTTATAGGCTGTTAATAGATTCTGATGTCGCTCAAGACCCCTTAATTCTTTTCCAGGGGAAGTCAAACCTTCGAACACATTACTACCCTCTACTATAGCCATAGCGTCATGAGCTGTTTGTTTGCCATACAATGTTTCTAGTCCTTTTAAATAATCATTATAATCACGGTCTTCATGCCATTTTATTTCTAGCAAGGCTTTAACGCAGCGATAGTGCTTGAGCTGCTGGTCTGTAATGTCTTCTAAGGTCAAGCACCACTCAACCCAGTCCAGCGCTAACGGCTCTTTTAAGGCTAGGTATAGCATTGCTTTAATTTCACCCAGACGAATACTTCCCCAAAGACAGCCTACATTGGGTAGTAAACCAATAAATTGAGAGACGAGTGTTTGGTCGTTATAACTTCCATCATCAAGCCCTTTTATCAGGCCTTCCCAATCGGACGGAGAAGCCTCTTTAAGGTTTAATAAGATCTCCCTAAAGGCGGCTCCCTCATTATTATTTTCCCAAACCAACTCATCAACAGGATAGATATCAGACATGCCTGGAACCAAAATTCGGCATGCCGGTATGCCAAGATGATTATATTCTGCACAATATATTTCATAACCTTGCAGCTGTATCAATGAGGTTAGAGCACGATATTCCTCTTCCGTAGTTGCCTCAGTGTTCCAGTCACAAAAAGTATAATCGGCCTTAGACCTGAAAAACTCATTTGAAATGTATCCGCTTGAATCAATAAAATGCATTTCAATATTCTGTGGTGCAGCGACCTCTTCCATATCAAAAGTCGGCGGATGAAAAACATTCATTTGATTTAACTCACGACCTTGCAGTAACTCAGTGACTGTTCGTTCTAATGCTACTTCAAAACACGGGTGGGCCCCAAATGAAGCGAATACCGACCCGTCTGAAGGGTTGATCAATGTCACACTGATAACAGGGTATATACCACCCAGTGACGCATCCGCAACTTTGAGGTGATAACCATAATCTTTTATGGCCTGAATAGATTTAGCAATCAAAGGAAAACGTTCGATCACTACCCTAGGAATGTCAGGAAGACATACTCCTTCTGAAATAACTCTGTGCTTTACATAGCGCTCGCAGATTTCTGACAAAGCTTGTACTTTAGCTTCAGCCATGCTGTTACCTGCTGACATTCCATTACTAACAAAGATATTACCGATGATATTAACCGGTATAAATACTTTCTCTTGAGTCGACAGTTGTATAAAAGGCAGAGAACAAACACCTCGCTCGCCATAACTTGAGTTAATATCAAATAATGCTGCTGGGTCTAAATTATCTTCCGGGTCAAAATAGGCCCACAAACTATCATTCATTAAGCCTATGGGAGGCTGTTCTCTCTCAACTTGAAACCAACGCTCATCCGGATAGTGCACAAAATCTTCCTTAGATATTTCTTCACCTAAGTAATAGTCAGCAAAAAAATAGTTACAACTTAGTCGCTCAAAGAACTCACCTAGAGCACTCGCTAAACAGGACTTTTTTGAGCTCCCTTTACCATTGGTAAATAAAGCGTGACAATGCTTATCTCGAATATGAACTGAATAGGCACCTTCTACAGGGCTAAGCCAAGATACTTCCTCAATATCAAAACCCAGACTCATTAACTGGTCCTGCATGAAGGCAATACTCGACTCTAGGTCCCTATCTTTACCCTTAATTAGCGTTTTTTCGCCCATCAGTGCCCACCTTTCAAAACAATCTTCTATAATAACAGGCTACACCTCATGACTACCGGCCAATGAGAGCGAACCCATAGATTAAGACATGCTTAGCAAAAAGTGATTATGAGTACTTAGGGTGTATGGAGCGTATGGACTGTTCTTAATATTTTGAAAACACTATGACCTTAATTAAAAAAACTGTCCCTAAAGTCCTCAGTTAACCTTCAGTTACTATGCCCTATAAGGCATCGAGCTAACACGATTTAACAGCACCATATTCCGATAACCTGTAAGCTACGTAGCCTTTTACACACACTTTAAATGAGCCCCAACGCAATGCACTTTACCGACCTTGGTTTGCCAGAACCCATTCTCAAAGCCGTTACACAGCAAGGTTATGACACGCCAACCCCTATTCAAGCTCAGGCCATCCCTGCAATCATGGAAGGTCACGATGTCATGGCAGCGGCACAAACTGGGACCGGAAAAACCGCAGGGTTTACTCTGCCTATGCTAGTTCGCTTATCAAAAGGTAATCCTGCTTCTGCCAATCAAGCCCGCGCCTTAGTCCTAACTCCGACACGTGAATTAGCGGCACAGGTTAATGAGAGTGTTGTCAATTACGCTCAGTTTTTACCTTTAAAATCCGCCGTTGTTTTTGGCGGGGTCAAAATCAACCCTCAAATGATGAAGCTACGCCGTGGTGTTGATGTCCTCGTTGCCACCCCAGGTAGGCTGCTAGATCTATATAATCAAAAAGCTGTGCGTTTCAATAATTTAGAAATACTCGTACTAGACGAAGCTGATCGTATGTTAGATATGGGATTTATTAACGACATTAAAAAGATTTTGGCCCTCCTGCCAAAACAACGCCAAAACCTAATGTTCTCAGCGACCTTTTCTGAAGATATTCGAAAACTAGCCAAAGGATTAGTCAACAACCCTGTTGAAATCTCTGTTAGCCCCCGAAACACTGCAGTTAAATCTGTTGAACAATGGCTTTGCCCTGTTGATAAAGGTCAAAAATCTCGCCTCCTCAGCCACCTGATAAATGACAACCAGTGGCACCAAGTATTAGTTTTTTCTAGGACTAAACATGGTGCAAATAAACTGGTCAAGCAACTTGAATCTACAGGATTGAAAGCTGCAGCTATTCATGGCAATAAAAGCCAAGGTGCTCGAACTAAAGCCTTAGCAAACTTCAAAGACAACACTGTACAGGTTCTTGTTGCAACCGATATTGCTGCTCGCGGTATTGATATTGATCAATTACCTTACGTAATTAATTTTGACTTACCCAATATTCCCGAGGACTATATTCATCGTATCGGTCGTACTGGCAGGGCCAATTCAACAGGCCACGCAATATCCTTGGTCTGTTCAGATGAGTTTGAGTACCTAGCCGATATAGAACATTTAAAGGGTGAATTAATAGAGCGTCGAGTTGTTGAAGGCTTTGAGCCTGTCCACGGCCTTCCTCCTTCTAGTCTAACTAAGCGCCATAAAAATCAAAAAAGAAAACCTCAGTCATCAGGTAATCGGTCGGGTAATCGCGGCAAACAGCAAGCTTCAGACTCAGCCAACAAGCCCAGTTCATCCCGTAGGCGGAGAAAGCCTCCCACTAGAGCTCCATCCCCATAACTTCATACTATGCAAAAGATTCTTTTTTCTACAGCATCTACGTAAACCTGACGCATAGTTATAATCCATAACACCCAACCGCTCCACTATGGCGTAGACTAAGGTGAATAGATAGAGTTATAAGTTATGAATGATCAGGAAACACCGCCGGCTTTCAGTACCTTCACAATTGTGCTCATCTGGATCGGGTTACTGGCTGGTGGCAGTTTCTTCTTTGACGATGTGTTAGACAAAATTAACAACCCAAACCGGGCTGTTGTAACCATCATTAATGAAAATGGCAGCCGCGATATTACGCTCAAACAAAATCGCCAAGGGCACTATGTTGCAGCAGGAAAAATAAATAACCAGCCTGTAAAGTTTCTTCTCGATACAGGCGCTACTAATGTTGCTATACCTGAACATTTAGCCAAAAGGCTGCGTTTAAAGAAAGGGCGGGCTCACAACACTATCACTGCTAATGGCACCAGTATTTCCTACTCGACAATCCTCGCAAGTATTTCGCTTGGAGATATTGAGATGCGGAATGTCTCTGCCAGCATTAGCAGCGGAATGCAATTTGATGAAGTCCTTCTCGGAATGTCTTTTATAAAACACTTAAAAATGTCACAGCAGGGTAAGATACTCACCATTCAGGTACCAGACGCTTTGAATAGGACCCTTAATGATTAGAAAAGTAACGTTATGAAGCCTTTGGCTATCATTACAGGATACGGGCCAGGTCTTGGGCATGCTCTTGATGAACGTTTTGAACAAGGCGGCTATCAGAGTATCGGTATCGCTCGTTCTTCCGGTCATTTTCAAGCCGATCTAACTGATTCTAAACAAACCCATACTGTTATCAATGAGATCATAAAGCAGCATGGTAAGCCTAAAGTTGTTATACACAACGCCGCAGAGCTGATCAGAGGGAAGTTTCTCGAACTTGAAACCAATGATTTTGAGCGTGCTTGGCGTAATAGCGTCCTGACCGCTATCAATATAAGCCAAGCAGTAATTCCATTCATGCGAGAGCATAAGGCCAGCACACTTATTCTCACCGGCGCTACAGCCAGCACCCGAGGCGGAGTAGGTTTTAGCCCCTTTAGTTCCGCTAAGTTCGCACTCCGGGGCTTGGCCCAGTCATTGGCAAGAGAGTTTCAACCTCAAGGGGTTCATATCGTTCACCCTGTAATTGACGGCATAATTTGGTCAGAACTTAGTCGGCAAAGATTCCCAACCCTTCAAGAAGAAAACTGCCTTAAAAGCGAAAGCCTAGCCAACATATACTGGGATCTAGCACACCAAACACCTTCAGCTTGGACACATGAACTGGATATTAGGCCCCAGTCAGAAACCTTTTAATGTAGACAGCTTTAATGACAATATCCATTAAAACACCCGTCGCTATTATTGGTGGAGGACTCAGCGGCCTATATACCGCCTACCTTCTCCAGCAACATGGCATTGAGTCCACAGTTTTCGAAGCCCGTGACCGCTTAGGCGGTCGCATTCTATCAATGCCCCCATCAAAAACAGAACAAGGCGTAGCACTTGAGGTGGAGCGTTATGACCTTGGGCCTTCTTGGTTCTGGCCAGATATGCAGCCCCGGATGGACAAGCTCGTTAAAGACTTGAAACTAACATCCTTTCCTCAACATCAGACGGGCGCTCATTTGTTTGATCAAGGTCGAGGTACGGCCCCACAACGTCATGAAATAGGCAGGGCAAGCAGTCCACTTTCTATGCGTTTATCTGGTGGTATGCAAGTCCTGATTGAGGCCTTAACGCTTCAACTCCCTGTCGATACCATTAAACTAAATCATCAAGCAACAAAAATAGAGTTTAAAGCTAGCGGCTCTGTCACACTCGGAATGAACGGATACATGACGACAGTGAAAGCACAGCACGTTGTCTTAGCGCTACCACCTAGGTTGTTCAGTAATACGATTCAATTTACACCCTCTCTGCCAGAGAGTCTTTTTAATCACTGTCAAAACACTATGACTTGGATGGCCGCTCACGCCAAATTTGTTGCCGTTTATAACAAGCCCTTTTGGCGTCATCAGGGGTTATCCGGTTCGGTAAGCAGCCAAACAGGACCTTTAGTAGAGGTTCATGATGCAAGTTCACTTCATGGTAAACCGGCACTCTTTGGTTTTGTCGGTATTAATGCTGCAGCACGAAAGGCCGCTGGCAGCAAAGCTCTTACGCAGGTGATTTTAAATCAACTTTCCGACTTGTTTGGTGAACAAGCAGCCAAGCCCGTTAATACATTCTTGACCGATTGGTCAGAAGAAGCATTTACCTCAACAGAGCAAGATCAGGCCACCTCCAACAGTCATCCCACCTATGGACTGCCAGCAAGTGCCGACGACCTTTGGAATGGTCATTTACTATTTGCCGGAACTGAATCAGCAAGAATTGCTGGAGGTTATTTGGAAGGTGCTTTAGAAGCCGCAGAGCTTGCCACAAAAAAACTTACTTCTAACCATACGTAGCTATAACTTTGAAGCCCAAATAGCAAGCTTATGCTTCATTGTCTGCTGAGAGACCTGGTCTTCGGGTAATGATTGAAGCACTTTATCATGAACCAATAACCGATAAATATATTCTATCTTTTCACTTGCAGAGTCAGTCGGTTCAAACTCAACAACCCCTCTTTTTTCAGCATAAGCCACTCCTTCAACAAGGGCTTTTTTGACTAATTCTTTTTCATTCTTTAGTTTTTTCATATAAAACCCCTAACGTATCCAACACTAATAACAAAAAATTCTCGCTATTACACAACAAAACGTCATTATTTAATACCTTTCTTGATGATATGACACCAAGCGTTCCACTTCTTTTTTAGAGCCTAAAATAACGGGCACTCTTTGGTGTATGCCCTCGGGCTTTATGGCCATGATCCTCTTGAGGCCCGTAGAACTAGCGCCTCCAGCCTGCTCAACAATGAAACTCATCGGGCTCGCTTCATACATCAATCTAAGTTTACCGCCCTGAGTCTTCGGCTTCGTATCTAATGGGTACAAGAAAATACCGCCACGAGTAAGCACGCGATAGACCTCCGCCACCATCGATGCCACCCATCGCATATTAAAATCTTTCTCACGTTCTCCATCAGCACCTTTTAAACATTCATCGATATAACGCTTAACTGGTGGCTCCCAAAATCGTTGATTAGACATATTGACAGCAAACTCAGCGGTCTCTTCTGGGATAGTCATTTCAGGGTGAGTTAAGATAAATTCACCAAGCTCACTATCAAGAGTAAAACCGTTCACACCGTTGCCCGTTGTCACGACCATCATCGTCATCGGCCCATAAACACAAAAGCCAGCACAGACCTGGTCTGTACCCGCCTGCATAAAATCCAGAGCTGTTGGCTCTTTCACACCAGCGGGGCATCTAAGAATAGAAAATATCGTGCCGACGGATATATTCACATCAATATTAGAAGAGCCATCGAGAGGATCAAAGGCAACCAAGTAATTACCTTTAGGCAAGCCGTTAGGTATATTAATGACCTCATCAACCTCTTCAGATAACATCGCCGCCAAATGTTCCGTTGAGCTTAAATGCTTCACCATCACATCATTCGTAATAATATCGAGCTTTTTTTGAACCTCTCCCTGAATGTTTTCTGAACCTGCAATCCCGTTAAGACCGTTAATAGGACTGTGCTTGACAAGACCCGCTATTTCTTTACAAGCACCTGTAATACAAGTCATCAAGCTTGTTAGCGCACCTATAGAGCTTGGCTCGTTATGCTGAGATTCATCGATAAACTGGATAAGGGACTTACCAATATCTGACATAACTCATACCTTAATGATCATAATTAGTATTAATAATACGTGATCTTAAGCCAGCTGTTATACGATAATTAAATTAAGGCCCATTGCCTTGAATAAGTTTTTCTTGTAGACACAATCAGGAAAAAGGTTTTTCTTGATTTATTGCTTAAAAAAAACTCATAAAAAATAAACCACGTTATTTGAGTTAAAATAATAAATCTACTTAGCTTATTGGTCTCACTATGAACTTAAATATTACTGATCCCGCTATTATGTTTTCAGGTATTTCACTATTATTCCTAGCGTATACAAATCGTTACTTAGCATTAGCCAGTATAGTGCGCTCGCTAAATAAGGGGCTTAGAAATCAGGCTCAAGAAAACAGTATTAGACAAATTCAAAACCTTAACCTACGAATCAACCTCATCAAATACATGCAAGTATTCGGGATAATTTCTTTTTTATTTTGCGTCTTTGCCATGTTGTCTTTATTTTGGGGAAACCAAATTCTAGGCGAGGTGTTCTTCGTAATGAGCCTCATCACCATGATTCTTTCACTGCTAATATCTTTAAGTGAAATTCTAAAATCTGGCGAATCACTCAGAATTGAGCTCGAAACAACAAGTGCTCATGATCTTAAGAATAAATAAGGTCCTGGACAGCTATCTCTCTTTTGATTTGAGCGCATAAATAAGCATCATAAAGCTCATGGCTATTCTTTGACACCATTGATATTATGATTAAATCTTAACTAAAATCTCGCCCATTCCCATACCCGCTAAATCACCAGCATAACGTCGCACACGAGAAAAGTTATCGACACGTGAAAACGTAGTGTCTAGCTTTTTAAATGATGTAAAGAGTAGAGCTAAATAACCCAGGGTGTGAGTGCCACAATCATTGAAATTAGCGGTGATGCCTCTTGTGGGCATTTGGTTCAACAGAATCGTCCCCCGTTTCATGGCATAACCCAAGTGGCGACCACAATCACCTTGCACAGCAATCGTGCCCGAAATCATTCTCGAGCCACAGTAATCACCAGTGTTACCCTCAATCAAGATCATGCCTCTGCGCATGTGATCGCCAGCTCGCGCTCCAGCATTACCTGTAACAATTACTGTGCCTCCTGTCATACCATTGCGCCTTCCTGGACGAGCGCCACCAATGAAGTCACCAGCATCACCGTTGACCTTTATTTGACCACCCTTCATTTCACAGCCGGTATAAATAAAGCTGTTGCCTTTTACTGAGAGCAGCCCACCTTCCATAAAGATGCCAAAATAAGCCCCAACATCTCCATCAACAGAGATCTTTCCTTTCGTCATATTATGGCCAATAAAATCGAGCTTGCTATTACTCCCTTTAAACTTAATGGACTGACTATCTCCTTCAGTGATGATAAATAAGGCATCAGCTCGCTCGCTTAGATTACCGGTCACTAGTTGAATTTTGGCAATATCAGCTAATGATTTATCAGCCAATTTATTAGGGGTTAATGGAGAGCAGTCAATACGCTGTTGAGTCACTTCCTTTAAAGTGAAAGTTAAGCTGCTCATGACATGATCTCCTGTAAATGGAAATGGAATGGGCCTAACTTACCACCATAATTGCCTGCGCTGATGCGCCTGACTCCTTCTTTTGATCCCAGCTTACATACGGCTTCTATACCAACTTTCATTGCTTTATCGATATCTTCTTTAGTCAAACCATCAATAACGATCTCCATTATTGACTCAACTTCTGCCGGTAAATCATTACTAGTTTGGCCTTTTAATGTCGGACAAAATGCATCATTGGTCGAAGCATTAAGCGCTTTATATTTTGACCCAACTTTAGAGCCTGACCGTACTACTCCCCCAGGAAAGGGCATAATCACATTCGGGATTTTTTGCATCTCTTCAATGGCCGCTTCACAAGCTGCTAGTGCTTGGCCTTGTGACTCCGCTAGCACTATGAAATTTCCACCCCCGACCGCTGCCGTCACACCTGTCTTTTCTTGTGTTAAAAACTCACCGTCCATGACAGGTATACGCCAATAGCGTTTACCATCAATCACTTTAGAAATTTGGAAGCCGTCGCCAAAGTAACGTAAATTTTGGCCGAGGGGTATGTCTTTTTCACTATCAAGGCCTGAGAATAAAGCAGAAGTAGGTGATGTTAGAACACATTGACCAGAACGCGTTTCAACCTGTTTCGCTAGCCCTTTGCCGCCCATTGCAAAAATTAATATTGATACACCCGGGCGACCATCTGGAGTTTCATTATGTTTTAGCTGACGCTCAACACCTGCTTCACAACCACAGGCAATCACCGATGTAGCAAACCCCGTAAAAGCTTGAGCTGATATCATTGCCCACTTGGCATTATGAGCAGTAATAATAAGCCGAGTTGCTTTCATCGGAAAAGCCTCTGCGAAAGTCTCATCAATCGTAACGCCATTAATAATCATATTTGCCCCCCCTTATGCAGGGGTTGTATGGTCAAGCTCCCTCTACCATCATCGACAATTTCATCATCACTGATCTTAAAGTTGCCCATTTTCATCGTAAGATATTTATCAAAATAGACTTTTAAAGATGTCTCAATACTTTTGTCATAATCAGGCTTAACAACATGAGTCGTACCCCATGTCACATCAATTAAATCACCATCTTTAACCACTATTCGACCATCTTTAAACACATAGTCTGGCTTACTAAACATTTTTTCGCGATCAGCATGATCCGTATACACCGTAATATCTGCTGCACCACCAACACCTAAATGACCACGATCTGCTAAACCAACCAGTTTCGCCGCTCCGGCTCGCGTCATAATCGCTATTTCGTACAAAGAATACTCTCTGTCAATCGATGCCAATCGACTCGCTTTTTGAGCTTCAGGGTGAAGTCGTGACAACACTTCATTTCTAAATGTTTTATCCATCAACAATCTAATCAAATGTGGATAGCTAGTAAAAGGAGCTCCATTTGGATGATCAGTCGTTAAGAAGATTCTCCAAGGATCTTCAACAAGTAGAAAGGTTTCTAAGCCAATCATCCACTGCAGCGCATTGACGTAGCTTTGATCTTTGTATTTAAAAGGTAAAACTCCACAACCAGCATCACATTCAATATCCATTGTGACCCATTTATTGGGGTGTGCGTGAGCATGTCCCGCATGTTGATGCATGCTATCGCCAGATGCTGTCACTGTTTGGCCAAAGAGTATTTGACCTACATCAACAGTAATATTTTTGTGACGATTAATGGCTTCAGCAATCTCAGCAGCACCGGAGGAAAACTTATAATCACCCTCCGTCCCGTAGCTATGAAACTGAATATGGGTCATGTGCATTGGCAAACCCTCAATACCATTCATTGTATCGAGTGTTGTATTCATATTCCCTGGCACGCCTAAATTACAACCATGAACATGAAGCGGATGAGGAATGCCCAGTTCTTTTACAGCCCTTGCTAGGCGCAATAGAATCTCACGAGGAGTGACCCCATAAAAACTGTTTTTTTCATCAAGATCCAATTTGCGCTGATTAAACTTGAAGGCATTTATCCCCCCAGGATTCACAACCTTAACGCCTATCGCCTGACTATGCGTTATAGTCCAAGCAACATAATTATTAATCGATTCCTGATCATTATTGGCGGCCATCATTCTCAGTAGATAATCATCGCTACCAAGCATGACGTACCCACCCTTATCAATAATTGGCGTGTCATGCATTTCCATATGCGCTTGGCGAGCATTACTTGGAAGTATCGCTGGCTCAAAACCCGCCGTATATCCCATTTCAGCGTAGCGATAACCAGCAGTTAAAGTGCTTGGAGCCGCATGACCACAACCTGAGCGCATAAGCTCTGTCCGTGCCACCACATCTGCTGCGTGATCTTCAGGAAGCATCGTCCGGGCAATATTAACTTTACCCCCACCGATATGGGTATGCATATCAATAGCTCCAGCCATTACCACCTTGCCCCGTAAATCCAATTCTTGCAAAACCTTTCCATCAGAAGGAGCTTCCACTATCCAACCATCATCCACATAAATATCACGAACTTCGCCATTGATGCCATAGGCAGGATCGTAGATTCGGCCGCCGGTTAATTTCATTAACATTTCTTCATTAACCCCTTATAAAGCCTGTTCAATAGCGCTTAACACATCGAAAGTACTCGGCAATCCACTATCTCGCAACTGTCTTAATGGTAGTGAAACAACGCCGTCAGCTCTAAAAGCTCGGCCCTTATGATCAATGCCTGGTGTGCCGACGGGAATAAACACCGCAGGCTCTGTATCAAATGTCATTCCTGAGCGCCCCAAGACGACGGTGAGAGCTTTCGAGGCTGGCACCTTACGCGTGATATCAAAACTCGATACCCACAGCAGAGTGTCGACCTCATCGTCCTTTAACATACGAAGGCAATCTGACAGGTATGGGTCATAGTCCGGGTAGCCTCGATTAAAGTTAGTCCGCATTGGGTAACCCGACTGCCAAACGGCGACTTGATTCACAGTCACCTCTCCATCTTTTCCTCCTAAAGGTAGACCACTAGACCGAGCTTTAATATTTAGATCTTTTACCATCTCACAAACCATCTGTACTGACACTTCAGCATGATCGAATTCAAGCATACTTGCGACCCAAGTAACAACTGAATACTTGGCCTCATTTAAGCGAGTCGCTAATTGTGCTAAATCAGTAACTGAAACCCCACCAACCTCTTGAGCATTTATAGTTCGGCCCGCCACCAGCGCTCTCAATACAGATAGTACTTCTGGCAAATCAGCGTCATCACAAAGCATTACTTCAGCTTTTTTTCCTTCTGGCGATGTTGAAGCTTTACCAGAGGGGCCCTTGCCCAAATAGATGATGGATCTTGATTCAATATCTTGATCGAACAGTGTGTCTTCGGGCCAAATAATTCGCTCGAAAAAACGAGGAAAACCCGCTTCAATATCGCTTCCCACAATAAGCAACATATCAACACGGTTTTTTACTTCTGACAGCGTCGTATTCATCCACCCTGTATTTTGTAATACCAATGTGTTTTTGAATACCGCCCTTGAGTTCATATGATCAACTGTTGCCCTACCTTTATCCGCCAAGGCCATTGCCGCTCTTGCGCCATTTAAGTCTGTAGCCAGTCCAGATATAACCGTTTGCTTGCTTTTGCGAAGGAGTTTAGCGGTATGCTCAACCGCAACGGCTAAAGTTACTTCTTTACCATTAACTCTTGGGGCCCTATCTGTTATCGGGGTTTCAAAACCTGGGCTTGTGTACGCATCGCCATTTTCAAGGACCTTAACTTTTTGTCCTATAATACTAACGGTTAAATCATCAGAAGCAATACCACAGAACGGGCTTGGCACATCATACCTAATAACCTCTTCAACCTTTTCTGTCATCACTTGCTCCAATTATTGAACAGATTGTTTTTTCCCAAAATCACGAGAAAAGCTCTTCTTTAACTTATAATCGGTTGGAAGGGCCGGCTTCTTTAGGCTTTTTTTTAAAACATAGCTTAAACAATTAACCGTGTCTCGCACGCATTAACAGCGATGGTAGCTTGTTTTTCTTAAGCTTGTTTTGCAGCATATCTACTTTGTCCCTTCCAACAATAGGCCCTACCTGTACTCTATGCCATGTCGCTTCATTATCTATTTTCACCGTCTGTACTTTAGACTCAATACCTAGCAAGGCTAGCCTGGCTTTAAGCCCATCGGCATCCTTGGCGCTTTTAAATGAGGCAACCTGTATCAAATAACTAACTTTATCTTGAGGTTTTAGGTTGGCTGTTTCCTGTGGTGGTGAAGAAACAATTGTTTTCTTTTGAACTGCTCTTGGCTCATCGACCAGAGTCTCCATTTCTGGTAATAAAGTAAAAAACTCAAATGTTGGCTCAATGACTTTGCTAGTTTTTTCAAGAACTTTCGTTGCCGGTGAGGCAATAGCTTTCTCTGGTAACGCTGAGTCTTTAATATGAACTAAAAACATCACAAACAACCCCACCATAAAGCTGATTAGCATTGCAGCTAAGGGTAGCGATTTCCTCTCTGTTTGCTTGCGCTGGTTTTTTTTTGCTGCCACTTACATTGCCTCCGGCGCAGACACGCCAAGTATCAACAAGCCATTTGCAATCACTTGCCTAACGGCGGCAACCAAGGTTAACCGGGCCTGGCTAAGAGCTTGATCTTCGATAATGAACTGATAAGCATTGTAATACGTGTGGAAGTCTCGCGCTAAGTCCATTAGATAATGCGCTAATGAATGTGGCGTGTAACCCTTTGCAGCAGAGCTCACTATTTCAGGGTAACGCGCCAACATGGTCATCAATACCTGCTCATGATCTTGAGTTAAATATTCAAGGTTGCTTTCACCAACACTCTGATCCCAGCTCATGCCTCGTTCGGACAACTGTCTAAAAACGCTACAAATTCTGGCATGAGCGTATTGCACATAATAAACAGGGTTGTCATTACTTTGGGACTTGGCTAACTCTAGGTCAAAGTCCATATGCTGATCAGCGCTTCGTAATACATAGAAAAAACGGGCAGCATCTTTACCAACCTCTTCTTGCAGCTCTCTTAATGTTACGAACTGACCACTTCGCGTCGACATCGCCACCTTTTCACTTCCACGATAAAGAACCGCAAATTGAACCAATAAAACCTCTAGTTTATCTGCCTTTTGTTTCATTGCAGACAGAGATGCTTTAACTCGAGGTATATAACCGTGGTGATCGGAGCCCCAAATATCAATAACTTTATCAAAACCCCGCTGAAATTTGTTTAAATGATAAGCAATATCAGATGCAAAATATGTTGTTTGGCCATTATCACGTACTACAACACGATCTTTTTCATCGCCAAAGGCTGTCGACTTGAACCACCAAGCTCCGTCTTGCTGGTAAAGCATCTCAGCTTCTTTCAGTTCTGCAATCGCTTTTTCAACCATACCTGATTCCATTAACGATCTCTCTGAAAACCATTCATCGTATTCGGTTCCAAAGTCAGCTAAGTCTTTCCGTATCTCGTCCAAAATCTGATCGAGCCCAGCATCAAAAACCTTTTTGTATGCGTCGAGCCCCAAGAGCTCTTTTGCTTTATCAATTAGAGCATCAACATGCTCTTCTTTATCACCACCCATGGGCTCATCTTTCGGAATGGCATCATAGACCGTGCTTGTTTGTTTTAATAATGCACGGCCATGATTGTCTTTTAGGGTTTTTGCAATGGAAATGACATATTCACCTTTATATCCATTGCTTGGGAAGGCGACCTTTTCACCACAAGCCTCCATATAGCGAAGCCAAACACTGATAGCCAGAATATCCATTTGCCGGCCCGCATCATTAACATAGTATTCACGATGAACATCGAAGCCGACAGCGAGAAGTAAACTGCTAACAACAGAACCATAAGCAGCTCCTCGCCCATGACCCACATGCAAAGGACCCGTTGGATTTGCTGATACAAACTCAACTTGAACAGACCGCCCCTCACCAAACCTGCTTCGACCATACTCTTGGCCCTGTTCCATAACATCTTTAACTACTTGCTGGGCTATCCCTGTTGATAACGTGAAGTTAATAAAACCCGGCCCTGCAACTTTAACTTCAGTAATAAAGTCAGCTTCAAGTAAGTTTTCTACGAGTAATGTTGCGATCTGACGGGGGTTCATTTTCAATGTTCGTGCCAACATCATTGCAATATTACAAGCAAAGTCCCCATGCGCTTTGTCTTTCGTCCGCTCTATTTGTATAGTTGGTATATCAAACGCTGGTAAGCTCTCTTGCTCAATAAGCTGCATTAATGACTGCTTGATGATGTCTTTAAGCTGGTCTTTCAATTTGATGGGGTCCTAATAATTATCTAGTCTCAGCATTTTAACCGATCCTCGGCAGGGATAACATCATTGATTGCCCTTGAAAAGTTTTGTGAGCTACTTAAAACATCACAGCGTACCAACCAGCAATAGCTCAATATAAATCAACAGGGTCAACATCAATGGACCACTGGCAATCTCTGCTGCTTTTCAGTTTAGAGATAGCTTCGATGTGATAATCTAGTAGTTGGTGTAGGGCTTTCCTGTTTTGAGTAGTTAATAGCAATTGTGCACGATAATTTCCCGCTCGTTTTTCCATCATTGCCGGAACGGGGCCTAAAACCAGAACCAACTTTTGATTTTGGTTTAACAGGGCTGCCGCCTCTGTTAAAAATTTTGATGGGGAAGCTTGTTTTTTAGCCCGAGCTCGAATCACGCATAAAGATCCTATTGGCGGCATTAGGCTGCTCTTTCTTTCTTGTAATAATTTTTCGGCCATTTTTATGTAGCTGCCTTGTAACAAGTCTTGCCAAAAAGGGTGTGCAACCTGGCTAGTTTGAATATAAACCTTGCCAGCTTTTCTTCCTCTCCCTGCTCGGCCCGTAACTTGTGTGATTAGTTGTGCCAGAGTTTCTGTTGCCCTAAAATCAGCACTAAATAACCCTTGATCTGCATCTAGGACACCAACCAAAGTAACATCATGAAAATCATGTCCCTTAGCTAGCATTTGAGTCCCAATCAAAATTTTAGCTCCTCCTCCTTGTATATCAGCTACCAATTTAGCAAAAGAACCGAGTCTCTGGGTGCTATCACGGTCAATTCGCAAGACCGGTATTTCAGGAAAAAGAGTTTGAAGACTTTCTTCAACCTGTTGAGTCCCAACACCACAATTACTCATTTCTAGAGAGTCACACTCTGGGCACGCTTTGGGGATGGGCTCGTTAAAACCACAATGATGACAACGCAATTGATACCGGCTTTGATGAACAATCATTTTAGCGTCACAATGATTACAATTCGCTTGCCATGAACAATCATGACAAATCAAAACAGGAGCGTAACCTCTTTGGTTAATAAAAAGAAGGACTTGGTTTCCATCCTTCAGTGTCTTTTCTGCCGCTTTATAAAGTAAGCTTGATAGGCCATTACTTGCTTTTGGACCAGAACTATCTATTAGTTTTACTTCTGGCAGGTTAGCACCCGTTGCTCGCTGCGTTAACGTAACTAATCTATATCGTTGTAACTGCGCCTGATAAAAAGACTCCAAGGACGGTGTAGCACTACCTAGCAAAACAGGGATCTTTTCTCTTTTTGCTCTGATTATGGCTACATTTCGAGCATGATATCTTAGGCTGTCTTGTTGTTTGTATGAACTGTCGTGTTCTTCATCAATGATCACTAAGCCCAAACGACTTAAAGGAGAAAAAACCGCTGAGCGTGTTCCTATTACAATGTCAGCATTTCCAGACTGGGCCAAAAGCCAAGCCTGTTGTCTTTCGCTATCGTTCATTGACGAATTAAAGACAACAATACAAGCAGAAAGATGTTGTTTAAACCTGTTGACAAATTGTTCTGTTAAACCAATTTCAGGTATCAGTATGAGGACTTGCTTGCCGGTAGAAACGACTAGCGAAGCTAGTTGTATATAAACTTCTGTTTTACCGCTGCCTGTGATGCCATGTAAAAGTGTAGATGAAAACTTCTTTTGTGTTTCCCACACAGCATCAACAGCCTTTTTTTGTTCACTATTCAGTTTTTTTAATGGTATTAGTTCGGCGACTAAGGCGGGCTTTCTAATTTGGCTGCGCTGCTTAACAAGCTTCTTAATTTCTAGGCTTTTAAGTGCATCATTATGATTACCTATTGTATTAGTTATTTCTTGTTGAAAAACAAGCCCTTTTTTTTGTTGTAGCAATGATAAAACAGCTTTTTGTTTTTTACCTAGTTTACTTTTTAACTCACTATCATTGGTTTTTTCCCAGTATGTATCCCTTTTTAATAAAGGGGCTTCACCTAGTCGTATTTTTTTCGGTAGAGCTACTTGAAAACAATCCCCGATAGGGTGATGGTAATAATCACTAACCCATAAAATCAAGTTCAGGAGACTTTCTGAAATGATTGGAAAGTCATCGAGCTTACTAAGGATAGGTTTGACTTTTGATACCTTTTCTTTATCTTGCACTTCCTCAATATCAACGACAATGCCAACGAGTTCTCGAGAACCAAAAGGAACCTTTACTCTAAGTCCTTTCTCCCAGACCCCACCAGGTCGATTTGGTAGATAGTCAAAAGAGAGCCTTAAAGGACAAGGAAGGGCTACTTTTAAAATAAAAGACATTAGTTAATAATAAATATATTATTTAAAAGATTAAAGATGTTGATGATTAATTCCTGTGGATAAAGGGATAAGTCTTTTTTATAAAAAGAATTCAGTGACTTAAATTAATATAGCCTGTTGATAAAGACGAGACTAAATCTATTTTAGCTGTGGACAACCTAAGGACTTATACACAGCATAACTTATCCACAGTTTTTTATGCCTTTTATCAGCATACTTATACATAAGTTATGTTATGAAGAACTTCCAGTTTTAAAACTGGATCTGGTAATATTTTGTTTTGGTAAAATATAGGTTCAAAAATGAAATTATCTATTATTGTAGCAACAGATGAAGGTGGGCTTATAGGAAAAGAGAACGACCTTCCCTGGAAACTCTCTGCTGACTTACAATATTTTCGACGCGTGACTATGGGTAAAGCCCTAATAATGGGCCGTCGAACACATGAGTCAATAGGCAGGGCGCTACCGGGAAGAAAAAACATAGTTATTACGAGCGATCGGAAGTACGAAAGCGAAGGCTGTACGGTAATATTTTCAGCTCAAGAAGCCTTACAAGAATGTGAAAAAGTAGGAGAGGCCATGGTCATGGGAGGCGCGTCGCTTTATGAACAGTTTTTACCTGAGGCTAGCACAATATATTTGACACTTGTTCACGCAAGCCTAGAGGGTGACACATGGTTCCCGGAGTGGGATAAAAGCTTGTGGCGGGTTGTTAGTAAGGAAAGGCTTCCCGCAGACGAAAAAAATGAACACCCATACAGCTTCATTGTATATAAGCGTAACGAAACGACTGCTTAAGCTTTTAAAAGGTTAAGAGCTGCTTGCGTGTGTTCCGCGGCTTCATGGCCAAGGTCCGTCAGGTAACCGCCATCTTTTTGGCTTACCAGTCCTTTTTTAAACAAACGGTGCGTTGCTTCACGCGTCTCTTGTCGGGCATCATTATGTACCTTAAGGCCCTCTTGTGTTGTCTCGAGGTTATAACGCAATAAGACTTCAATCTCATCAACTAGCTGTTGTTTAAGCGGCATATTAGTCTCTCCATAAGGCTATAGAATTGTTGTGTTTAGAGGGCCTAGACTTTCTCTTTCTCTTCATCTTCGCCGCCTTGTGTTTTTTTTGGCAGCCAACGTGAACAAACCAGGCCAAGCTCAAATAAGAGCCAAACAGGCAGTGCAAGGAGTGTTTGGGAAATGATGTCTGGAGGTGTGAGCAACATACCAATTACAAAGGCTCCGACAATTATATAGGGACGCTTTTCCCCTAAACTTTCGACAGTTGACACGCCCGACCAAATCAAAAGCAGAGTTGCAATGGGAACCTCAAAAGCAAAACCGAAAGCAAAAAACAGCTTGAGGACAAAGTCTAAATAACTACTAATGTCTGTCATAACCGCAACCCCATCGGGCGCTGCTTGGGTTAAAAAACCAAAAACCAGCGGAAAGACCACGTAATAAGCAAAAACAATTCCCAAAAAAAACAACGCGGTGCTAGCAAATAATAAGGGAAAAACAATTTTACGCTCATTATCGTACAAACCAGGTGCAACAAAGCCCCAGAGCTGGAATAGTAGAATAGGTACGGCCAACATAATGGCGGTGCTGAGTGTAAGTTTAAAAGGAGTTAAGAAAGGCGAGGCCACTTCTGTTGCTATCATTGTGCTACTTTCGGGCAAATGTCTTAATAAAGGCTCAGCTAGAAAATGATAGAGGTCATTTGAAAAGGGTAAAAGTATAACGGCAATAACGAGTACGGCTAGGATGCCTCTTAATAATCTATCTCGAAGCTCAACCAGGTGAGAAACTAATTGTTCCTGGCTATCCTTTTCCATTGTTATCCTTAGTTGATTTAGTAGAGGGTTTCTCTATAGGTTCAGCGGCGCTTTCTGATAAATCGGCCTCATCGGGAACGACGTAGCGGGGGACAGAGGGGGTGCCCTCTTGATCCAAAATTGTTTTTCTTAGATCCTCAGCGTTTAATTCACGTGAAATCTCGCTACGGACAGACTGTATAGACGCGTTGGCGCGTCCGATCCATAAACCGGTGACGCGAATAAGCCGGGGCATACGTTCGGGCCCAACGACGATTAGCGCAACCACAGCAATTAACAATAACTCCCAAAAACCAATATCAAACATAAGCGTCTCTTTGTGCTGCCTATTAAACGAGCTATGAAAAAGATAATTAATAGTCGTCGAAGGCTAAATTAAGTCGACCATAACAAAGCAAGTCAATAAGAGTGCGGTTAACTCGTATGCTTATCTTTTTTTGATTGCGAAGAGCCGGACTCATCATTAGTGTGATGAAGCGTGACATCGTCTTTACTGTTAACGTCGTCTTCACCCTCACGGACTGATTGTTTAAAGCTTTTAATTGCGCTGCCTAAATCTCCACCCATAGAACGTAATTTTTTTGTTCCGAACAAAAGGATAACAATCGCCAACACAATCACTAACTGCCAAATACTAATACCGCCCAAACCCATGGTCTTCTCCTAATTGAAACTGGACAGGCCCTGACCGCCCAGTATGTGTACATGTAAGTGCCCTACTTCTTGTCCGCCATCAGGGCCCGTATTGATAATGGTTCTGAAGCCGTTATCCAGACCTTGTGACTTTGCCAGTTGAGGTAATATGTTCATTATATGCCCAATGAGCATTTGATGCTTGACTGTCAGTTGTTCAAGACTATCGATATGAACTTTAGGGATCACTAATAAATGGACAGCAGCTCTCGGGTTTATATCCTTAAAAGCTATTATTTGTTCATCTTCAAACACCTTATCTGATGGGATAGTGCCATCAATAATTCTACAGAACAAGCACTCGCTCACTCTTTTGTCCTATTCGCTTTTTCTTCTAAGCCCGACAAACCAAAACGACGATCAAGCTCATCTAAGATATGCTGAGGCTCGATATTGTTATGGGCTAATAACACCATGCTATGAAACCAAAGATCGGCAGTCTCATAAATTATTTGATCTCGGTCTCCACCTTTGCCAGCAATTATTGTTTCAGTTGCTTCTTCGCCCAGCTTTTTAAGAATTTTATCCGTGCCGCCTTTGTAAAGGCTAGCTACATAGGATTCATCAGCTTTGGCATTCTTACGAGCCTCAAGGACGGCCGCTAATTGGGTTAAGACATCACTCATTTGTATATCTCTTTAGGATCTTTTAATACCGGCTCGGTAGACTGCCAGTGCTCATTTTTTAGTTGTTGATAAAAGCAATGGTGCCGACCGGTATGACATGCAATACCACCTTTTTGGACAACTTGTAGCAATACAGCATCGTTATCACAGTCTAGGCGGATAGACTTTACTTGTTGCCGATGGCCAGACTCCTCACCTTTATGCCATAATTTTTGGCGTGAACGGGACCAGTATACGGCATGACCAGTTTCTACAGTCAGTTCTAGGGCCTCACTGTTCATCCAGGCTAAGGTTAGAACTTGATGAGTCGAAGCCTCTTGAGCAATAACGGGTACGAGACCATCAGAATCCCATCTTACTTTGGTGAGCCATTCCATTATATTCGAACCTCAATACCTTGACTGGCCATTTGGGCTTTAGCCTCCCCAACTGTATGTTCACCAAAATGGAAAATGCTAGCGGCTAAGACGGCGTCAGCTTGACCTATCTTCACACCATCAGTAAGATCTTGCAGCTTTCCTACGCCACCAGAAGCAATTACAGGTGCGTTGACTGCTTGGCTGACCGCACGGGTTAGCGCTAAATCAAAACCTGATTTAGTGCCATCACGATCCATACTAGTTAGTAAAATTTCCCCGGCGCCATAAGACACCATTTTTTTCGCCCACTCAACAGCATTGATTCCGGTTGCTTTTCGGCCACCATGTGTGAAAATTTCCCAAGTCTCGGGCTGACCTTTGCTTGAGGTACATTTAGCATCTATAGCAACGACGATGCACTGTGAGCCAAATTTTTCAGCGGCTTCACGAACAAATTCAGGACGAATGATAGCTGCAGAATTGATCCCGACTTTATCAGCACCAGCATTAAGCATACGTCGAATGTCTTCTAACTTACGAATGCCGCCGCCAACTGTGAGGGGAATAAAAACTTGACTAGCAACAGCTTCAACGACGTGGACAATGGTGTCACGATTATTATGCGTTGCAGTGATATCTAAAAAAGTAAGTTCATCAGCACCTTGCTGATCATAACGTTTAGCAATTTCAACGGGATCGCCAGCATCACGAATATCGACAAACTTTACGCCTTTAACTACGCGGCCGTTGTCAACATCGAGACAAGGGATAATGCGTTTAGCGAGAGCCATAATACCGCCTTTATTTGTATTGTTGCGGAGGGTTAAGCTTATCAGCTAAGGCTTGGCCTTTTGCTAAATCAATTGTTTTCTCATATATAGCACGGCCGACAATAGCACCCATTACACCCTCACTTTCGTAATGACATAAGGCCTTGACATCGTTATAGTCCGTAACGCCGCCAGAAGCAATCACAGGGATACTAATAGTACGAGCAAGGTCGCGAGTAGACTCAAGGTTAACACCTTGCATCATTCCATCACGACTAATATCTGTATAGACAATTGCTTCGACACCGTCTTGTTCAAATTGTTTAGCTATATCAGTTACATCGTGATGGGAAAGTTTTGACCAGCCATCAATTGCAACTTTTCCATCTTTGGCGTCTAAACCAACAATAATATGTCCGGGGAATTCAGCGCAAACATCACCAACAAAGTGAGGAGCATTAATCGCTTTGGTACCAATGATGGTGTAACGAACACCTGCTTCTAAATATGTCTGGATCGTTTCTTCATCACGAATACCGCCACCGATCTGAACATCTAGTTGTGGGAAGGTGCTACAAATCTCATGTACAACCCCTGCATTGACAGGTTTTCCTGCGAACGCGCCATCCAGATCAACGATATGAAGACGTTTTGCCCCGGCATCTACCCACTGCTTTGCAATAGAAAGGGGGTCTTTAGAAAACACTGTATTGTCTTCCATTCTGCCCTGTCTGAGGCGTACGCAATGCCCTTCTTTTAGGTCAATAGCAGGAATTAACAACATAACCATGTCTCCATTTTGTTGAGGTTAGGATTGGCCGTCCCAATTTAAAAAGTTTTGTAGTAATTGTAGCCCATCTTGTTGACTTTTTTCTGGGTGAAATTGCGTAGCAAAAATATTGTCTTTACAGAGTGCCGCAGTAAAGTCACATTGGTAATTTGTCATGGCAGCCCTCACAGCCTTGTTTTTAGGGTCTGCAAAATAACTATGCACGAAGTAAAAGCGACTGTTTTGTTCTATATCTTTCCAGAGGGGGTGAGAAAAGAGTTGATGTACATTATTCCAGCCCATGTGAGGTACCTTAAAATCCTTTTTTGTGCGGGGCAAGGTTGTATCGAATTGGCGCACCCGGCCGGGAATTATATTTAAAGCGTTTGTGCCGTTATTTTCTTCACTGTGACTAAGTAGTGCTTGCATGCCAAGACAAATTCCAAGTAGGGGCTTGGTTTCAGCAGCTTCTTGAATAACCATATCAAGGTCAAGGCGAGCTAGTTCATTAACACAATCACGAATTGCCCCAACACCGGGCAGCACTATGTGGCTAGCGCTTTGAATAAGCTTAGGATCTGCTGTTACCTTAACAGTAATCCCTCCAGCTATGGCTTCTAGTGCTTTAGAGACAGAGCGTAAATTACCCATGCCATAGTCAATAACTGCAACGTGGCGCATAACGGACCTGTTTATAAAATTTAAAGATTAATATTACGTACTAAGACGCAACTTTGTAGGGTTTTTTAAAGACTACCTTTAGTTGACGGTAACTGTTCAAGAGCCCGCTGATCGAGAGTAACAGCCATTCTTAATGCACGCCCAAAGCCTTTAAACATCGTTTCGGCGATATGGTGAGCATTACGGCCCTTAAGGTTGTCGATGTGCAATGAAATACCGGCATGATTTACCAGTCCTTGAAAAAACTCATAAAACAAATCGACATCAAACTCACCAATTTTGTCTCGATTAAAGGTAACATCGTATTCAAAGCCGGGGCGGCCGGATAAGTCTAAGACAACACGAGTGAGAGCTTCATCGAGAGGTATATATGCATGACCATAGCGTACGACACCTTTTTTACTGCCTAGAGCCTGTTTAAAGGCTTGACCAATTGTAATGCCTATATCTTCGACAGTGTGGTGAGCATCAATGTGCAAGTCTCCCTTGGCTTTGATAGTTAAATCAAACAAACCATGCCGAGCGATTTGCTCAACCATGTGATCCAGAAAGGGGACTCCAGTTTCTGCACTAAACTGGCCTTGCCCATCAAGGTTAATTGTCACCTCAATTTGGGTTTCATTGGTATTACGCGCAACAGTAGAGATGCGAGATGTCATGATGTGTCCTAAATCTATGATTAAGAGAGAGAATGATAACTGTTTAAGGCTTTAGTTTGAAGCCTTATTGGTCAAAAAGGGGAAGTTACATTCATTTTTAAAGTGGGCTTGGAATCAAAAACGTCCTTTTAGTAAGCCATGCCAGTAGAGCTTTGGCATGATGTTTTTTTCAAGAATATACGTGCTCATTCGTTCAATACTTTGGTCAACGGGAAGCGTTTCCCTTGGGTTAAGGTCGTAATCGAACTCGGCCAAAATAGATCGTCCATAGCCTGTCACTATTGAGCAAGAGGTGTATCCATTGTAATAATCAACTATAGGCAGGCCATTTCTTGCAGAGAGGATGTTTCTGACCATTATTGGAACTTGTGCGCGAATTGCTGCTGTTGTTTTTGATGTTGGTAAGCTACTGCAGTCGCCACAAGAAAAGACATTATCGTATTGATTGTGCTGCATCGTGTTGTCATCAACATCAACCCAGCCGCCTTCTTTAGAGAGGAGGCTTTTCTTGATGACGTCAGGAGTAGCCATCTTGGGGGTCACATGAAGTAAATCATATTTGATGGAGGTGAGCTCATTTGAATCAGTGTCTTTAAAAATTGCGACCTTATTATCAGCATCAACCTCGACTAAGTCGCGATGAAAAGTTTTTTCAATTCCGCGGTTGTCACAGATAATATCGAGCTTTTTTGCGTACTTTTCTACCGGAAAGATATCAGGCATTCCTGAGGAGAATTTCACATCAATTTGTTTAGTTTGACCGGATCGTCTGAAGTAGTCTTCGGCGAGGTACATAATTTCTTGGGGGGCGCTATCTCCCTTTATAGGGCTGGCAGGCTGAGTGAATAAAGCCGTGCCCTTACTCAAGTTACGAATGTTTTCCCAGGTTGACTCAAGTGAGTTGAAGCCATAGTTACTGCAGACACCTTTTTTACCTAAGCTGCGCGAGAGGCCTTTAATATCTGCCCAGTTTGTTTGTAAGCCAATAGTAATAATTAAATACTCGTAACTAAAGTTACCGCTTTTTTTTGTCGATAATTTGCTTTTTTCTGGGTCAAAGCTTGTTGCAGAGTCTCTAATCCAGTCACAACCATTAGGTATAAGCATTGCAGTGTCTTTCTGTGAGGCTTCCTTTGGGAAAACCCCTGCACCCACGAGCGTCCATAAGGACTGGTTGTAGTGATCGGCTGATGGTTCGACAATGGCTATACTGCCAGCAGGCAGTTCTTTCGTGAGCCTTGCTGCAGAGGCGATACCCGCAGCACCACCACCTACTATAACGATTTCATAATGTTGTTCGGTCATAATTTATATCCCTCACTAGTGTCGTCTTCGCTTAGCTGAGATGTTCTAGGTGTTAGGTTTAAGCTTTTACTAAAGTGCTGACAAGGTTGCCTAGGCTGGTGTCTATTTTTGAGCCATCAATGCTTGCATATCCTCAATTTCCCATTCTCTTGGACCCTGTGCCTGATAGATAAGCTTTCCTTCGGGGTTTATTAGGTAGCTAACAGGGAGAACAGGAACATCCCAGCCGTGAGCTGACATATTGGCATCAAGAACGGTTTTGAAGGTGATATTGTGCTTTTTTAGGAAGGGTCTAACGCGGCCCTGCGGTGGGCCAGCATGGATAGCAATAATCTCAAAGCGATCATTCTTTAATGCATCGTAAAGCTTTTGCATTGCAGGAAACTCCTTAACACAAGGTCCGCACCAATGGGCCCAGAAGTTCACAAGTATATATTTACCTTCATATTCTTTCATGCTAAAGGGCTGGCCATTACTATCCGGTAGTTCAATTGGAGGCGCAGTTCTAACGCCTGCCATGGGTGTCATTAATTCGTCATTTGCAAAACTGACTGTTACAAATAAAGCAAACCATATAGCAACTACTGCACGCATTAAAAAATCCTTGAATATCTTGAGATAAAAATCAGTTTATGCTGGTCGTATCACCAACAGGTGTTGAGAAAGCATCAGAAATGACTTCTGAAATATTGTCACCATTCAATGTTTTTAGAAAAGCAATTAAGTCCTCGCTTTCGTTTTCTGTTAACCCTAGAGGAGTTATCAGAGGTGATTGTGTGACATTTGGATAGCCACTTTCGTTCTTAAGTACACCGCCTTGATTATACAAATCAATTACTTCAGCCAAGCTAAGCATAGACCCGTCATGCATATAAGGTGCTGTTAATGCGACATTACGCAGAGATGGCGTACGGTACTTCCATCGGTCATCAGGATCTTGAGTTACCTCATAGACACCTACATCTGGCATTGGTGCGTGCCCAACGATGGCTTTTTTAGATTTCATGACATATGCATAAGTGCCAGGAGCAATGAGCATACGCTCTTTCTCTGGCTCTTTACCCATCGTGCGTTTGAAACCTAAGCCAGTGTTATGTACTTTCATATCGGTGAAAAGTGCTGTTTTTTGACCGACACTATGACAGGCGATGCACTGGCCCTTTCCTTTAAAGAGGTCAAAGCCGCGAATAGCTTGCTCTGAAATGGCGTTAGTTTCTTTACCGTAATACCATTTATCAAAAGGTGAGTTGCCAGAGACAAGTATGCGCTGGTAGCTTGCAAGAGCCTTACCTAAATTAACAATATCGACAGACTTACCATCAAAAGCTTCTTCAAACATACCGTCATAATCTGACATGTCTTTTACTTTTTGGATCACTTGGCCCATAGATGTCATGGCCATTTCATTACGTGATAACAACGGCCCCCAGATCTGATTTTCAAGTGTGGTTTCACGTGCATCGTGGAACAGGCGCTCCAAATATGCTGTGTTGTATATGGTTGGAGCATTACGTCGGTTTGAGCGACCTTCAAAGCCAACAGCCTTCTCTAGTTCATGACTTGAGAAGCCTTGCTCTGGTATGTGGCACATTGCACATGAGAAGGTGTCATTAAGGGATAAACGTCGGTCAAAGAATAATTTTTTACCCAGGTCAATTTTTTCTACAGTCATTGGGTTGTCGACTGGTATAGGAATTTTGGGCAGACCTAAAGGTGGCTCGTTAAGAACACGAATTAAATCAGCTTTTTTCCCATGGCGAGCAGAAATAGCGACGGAGTTGGTTTTGTACCCAGTTGTTTCGTACCCGGTTTTATCATCACCAGCACCTATGCGAATGCCATCTATATTTTGGGCATTGCCAGAAGCAGAAGGCGAACCTTCTGCTTCTGGTGCCTTTATCATGAAGTGATCTGAGTTATAAAAATCACGAGCCTTTACTTGCTCTCGTATGGCGTTATCCTCTGACAAGCCATAGCTACTATAAAAACAAAGGGACAATAGTAAACTTATTTTTAAACTCAAATATCTCATTTTCTCTTTCTTGCTTTCGAACGACTACTATTTACTCATTGCTACGATATTGCTTTTTGCTTGTTCTACTTTAGCTTGTTTGCCATATAGAGAGTAAGCACCAAAACGCATTTGATGAGCACGTCCTAGCTTCTCAGCTTGGAAGTCAATAGCGAACTGTTCTGTCATTTCTGTACCATCCCAATGGTATAGTTTGATGAACTGATCGTTGTCACCAGCTTTCTTATCCCAGTTACCTAGTAAAGAAGTGGTGTAGTACAAACGTTTACCATCCCAGCTAGAAGAAACCATGTTTACTTGGTTACCGATCTGTTTTTCATAAACCTGTTTAGGGTTATGAGGATCAGTGATATCAAATCCACGTGTTTTACCATCTAGGAAGGTGTTAACCCAAAGCATAGTATCAGAACTGTTGATAGAGATATCAACTGGTAATGGGATATCTGCAGGGTTACCTACATCAGCAACGTTAGTCGCTTTCCAGACATCATTTTCTTCGTTCAAAAGTACGAGTTGTGATGTAAGCGCTGTTGTTGTGAAACAGTAGTTGTTCTCTGGTTTCCATGCACAACGAATTTCAAGAGGTGCACCTGGTACGTCTAAAACTTGTTTAGGCTTACGAGTGTGAAGATCCCAAATAACCATTGTGTTACCGAAACGTTTCATCGCTTCTGCATCACCAAGCATTGCACCGAAGTCCATCATGTAGTTAGACCAGCCAGTGAATGAAGATGTCAACATTACGTTTTTAGCAGGTAATGCACGGATGTCATAACCGTAACCATCAGCGAATTGACCGCCTTTATGAGCACCTTGAAGGTTATCATCTGTAGGCATCCAGTAAGTATCAATGTACTCACCGCCGTTAGTGTACTCAACCAATGCAGTACGACCACCGTGATCTTGGTTGTTAGAAAGACCAGTAACAATCATACGACCTGGAAGAGCGTAAGTTGTGTGAGGACCAACAACACCACCTGTTTTGCTAACAAAATCGTCAATAGTTTTGACTAGTTTTGGTGCAGCAGGATCTGTGTGAACGTCAAAAATAAAGATCTTGTTTGAATCTAGACCACCGGCCCACAAGAATTTACGATCATCAGTGAAACCAGAGTGATGAGCTTCGTTACGTCCGCCAACTGATTCTGAGTTGATGACTTTACCGTAGTGTTCAGATTTTGGGTTTACATCGACTGTTACCATTTTATCTTGTCCGTCACCAAGGCCTTCAACACCTAGAGTCCAAACGTAGACAAAATCTTCTTGACCGACGATTTTAACCATGTACGGTGACATACATGTTTCGTCAGCCATAACAGGGTTTGTAGCCAGCACAGAGGCCGCCACAAATGGCGCTAAAACTGCTAGCGGTTTGCTGATAAATTTCTTGATATTCATATCATCTCCTAAATTTACGATTCGCATCTAAGTAGGGGGAACCGTGGTTATACTATTTGGTAGAGGTCGTAATAAATACAAAGCTAGCTCTGCACATATTGTGACATTTGATTCAAACAGTTTGTTCCGAGCCTACGAATGATACGCCTTCAAACAGGCATCATAGTCTTACATACCTATATTAATAGATACCTACACGGATGATACATCAATGATATTTAAATAGAGCCTAGTATTAATACTAGGTTTAATGCTCAAGATGTCTCTTGTCTTTGGGCCATGAAATTACTGTAAATAGGCATCTACATGTATATTTCATCAATTTTTAAGGGACCATTAATTGGTGGGCCTTAAGATCTGAGGAAGTCTATTCTGCTATCTTATAACCATCGAGATTCTTATACCTATTAAGATTAATTTAAGCTCAATAAGTTTTTGATGGAACGGTGCTTTTTTTAAATCACTAAAAGTTAAGTTTTGACTCAATAGAAAATTAGTTCATCACCCACGCCTATTTTCATTAAATCATATCCCATACGTACGTCGCCATCAAAGCTTTCTTGTGTTGCATCTAATACAGCCCGCTCATTTATACCAAACAGTAAGACATGGTTAAAAACTGCCGCTTTGGGCTCTGTAGCGCTAAAGATCTGCGCTGCCTGCTCAGGTGTAGTGTGGTAAGAGATAACTTTTTGTAAGCGTGGGTTGCCTGCAAGTAGTTCACTGTTGGCAGCCGCAACTTCATGGATCAAAAGGTCAGCACCTTTGGCATATTTGATTAGGTTTTTTGAAAAAGTAGTATCACCAGAAATGACGATGGATTGTTCACCGCTATCAATGCGATAACCGTAAGCCGGTTCCACGGGGTAATGGTTGACCAAAAATGCTGTTATTTTAATGCCGTCATGTTGATAAATAATGCCCTCAGAAACAATCTCTTTTGCAAGGATCGGAAAAAAGTCTGAGTTCAAATTTGTATTTTTCGTCCGGTATAAAAGATCAGCTTGATGAGCAAGTTCTAGGTGTTGTGACAATGCTAATGTACCGACAGGGCCTGTTAATCGTAATGGGTGCTGTCTTTGCCAGATCCAGCTTGTTAGCCAAAGATCACTTAACCCAGATATGTGATCGGAGTGCAAATGGGTTAAAAATATATTTTCAACCTTTGATAATGCTACACCGGCTTGCTGTAAGCGAATGCTAAGGCCTCTCCCACTATCAAATATAAAGTAACGACCATTTGCTTCTATTAGCGTTGAAGGGCCGAAGCGATCAATGCTTGGTTTAGGCGTTCCCGTTCCGAGCAAAGTGACTTCCATATAATCGGCATGAGCGGTATCAATAAAAAAAAGAAGTATTAAAAAAAGTTTGAGAAAGTGAGATAAAGAGAGTTTTGGTGTCATCTGTACCTCAAGGATTATTTGCTATAGCAAAGGCAATCTAACAGTAAAGGAATGCTTTATATGGAGCAGCTCACAAAAGAAGCATACTATAGTATAGAGCATTGGCTTTCTCTTAACATCAACTGACAATACCTTTATTGCCTTCCATGTTGAGCAGTTTCGGCGTATTCATTTTACTGATGGAGAATTGTTTCTTATCCCTTAAGTAGTCGGCCACAACATCCCAAATGAGGGGCCCATCAGCTTGAGAATTTACGGTAGCCCAGCCAGCAACTTTATAGGTCTTCTTTGCCTCTATAGCTTTGCCATTATCTAATGTCATATTAGAAATTCGTTGGCCGAATGCTCCCAATGGGTCACAGACGTAGTCCATACCGCCCAAGCGAACCATATCCCCACCTTGGCGGTAGAAAGGATCTAAATTAAAGATATTGTCACAGACGTCCTCTAAAATAGCTTTTATTTGTTCGCCAGTCATATCGCGATTGTATGTCTCTGGATAGGTTATGCAGGTTTGATCCATCACATGTTCCATAGTGATGTTTTGGCCTGGCATGACAGTTGTTCCCCAGCGAAAACCTGGAGAAAGTGAGATGTCCGCCCCGCTTACTTCACGGAGTGCATCACAGATAACCTGATCAAAGGTACCATTGAAATTACCCCGACGGTACAGTAAGTTATCAGAGACTGCTAGCGGTTCAGCAAGCTGACTTGCATAAGGCGCACGAACATCGTTGATGAAAGTTTCCATTTCAGGATCTGCTTCAATGTAGTTTGAAAATACTGGGAGTAGAGTATAGTGAAAATCTTTAACTTGACCTTTACCAAGCTCTAAATCAAGGACACCAATATACTTTCCATTGGATCCCGCGTTTGTAACTAATGTTTTACCCGTTGCATTCTTGACGTGTACTGGCTTAGGAACACCATCATGGGTATGCCCGCCTAATATAACGTCTAGGCCTGAGACGGTTGCTGCTAATTTTAGGTCAACATCCATACCGTTGTGTGACAACAAAATGATGGCGTCTGGCTGCTCAGTTTCCTTGACCTCATCAATAAGTTGTTGCAATTCTCCAGATTGAATCCCAAAGGTCCAATCAGGAATGAATCGTTTTGGATTGGCAATAGGAGTGTATGGGAAGGCTTGGCCAATAATCGCTACGCGATGCTCCCCCATTGCTTTAATTATGTAAGGCTTGAAGGCATGACCGGTATCTTCATCGTAGGCGGGAGAACCTTCGAATAAGGCGTCTTCATTGACCTTGACATTCTGTGCGATAAACTCACCATTAAAAGCTTCAATATTTTCGAGTACTTCAGTGTCTTGGTATGTAAACTCCCAGTGGCCGGTCATTACGTCAACACCTAATATGTTGGAAGCTTCAACCATATCTTTGCCCCGCGTCCAATAGGCGGTAGCTGAGCCTTGCCAAGTATCGCCGCCATCGAGTAATAATGAGTGGTCATCAGGACCGTAATTTTGGCGCAATTGTTTTACTAGTGTACTTAAGTAAGCATAACCGCCGACTTTGCCATACTTCTTGGCACAACTGACGAAGTCTAAAGATGTAAATGCATGAGCCTGTGCTGTTCCAGCAGTCATATTGAAATAATCTAAAAACGGTTTGCCAACGATATGTGGTGGCTTACCATCTTCGCGATGAATGCCAATATTGATGCTTGGCTCTCTGAAGTAGACGGGTAGTAGTTGGGCATGACTGTCTGTGATGTGAAGCAATCTTGCATTACCAAACTTGGGCACGTTGTACATGCCTTCAGGAGTAGATTCTGAATGATTAGAAAATGCAGTTCTTGGCAATAAGTTAGCTGCACTTGCTATAGCAAGTAATTGAGTAAATTCACGACGATTCATAGTTAACCATTATTTTCGATTAGATAATAAAAAGCAGCCCAGAAGTAGAGTGTAGAAACTCAGTTCTGGGCTGCCGGGTAGGGCTCTAAGTGAAACTAATTAACTTACTTAGGCTTAACCGTTGATAAACCGAGAGCTTGCCAGTTTTGCATGCCGCCACGGTACCATTTGATTTTTTCTGCTGGGTAACCAAATTTTAACAAAGTTAAAATGTTTCTAGGTGATTGACCACACCACATACCATTACAGAATAGAACTAATGTTTTAGCATTTGTGTAGTTCCAAAGACCTTCTTGTTCTTCGACATTAAATTTTTCTTGCATGATTTCTGCAATATCGAATGGGCTAGCACCTTTAGCAGTATCTAAGTGAGTCCAAGGAATGTTGACTGAACCAGGAATAGTACCTTTAGCAACCCAGTCCGGAGTACGCGAGTCAACAATCAAGATTGAATCATCGCCATCACTGTGCATTTTCACGTAGTGAATAATTTCTAACTCGCCTAATGTCTCAACACCTTCAGCGATAACGATTGGGCGGATACAAAACGGAGGACATTTTCTTGAAGTCTTCGCATAATCTGCAATGATTGTATTTTTAGTATCTTGGTTTCTCATGATTGTGACCATCTCACCATGATTATTCACTTCCACTGATGGAAGAGTTGGTGTGATTTGTACATCAAGTGCTGAGGCTGAACCAGCGATGAAAAGTGATGCAAAAAGACCACCTAGTATTTGTGTGGTTTTATTCATGTTATTTCCTTTGCTTACTTGTAAATAAATTAATCAATAACAGGGACAAGCATTTGCCAATTCTCGTCGGCATACCGCGCTTGTTCTATAGCAAGTAGAGACTGTAGCCTCACCTCGTTAAATAAGGCTGTCGCTTGCTCATGATTACCGGCTTTGTATGTAGCGTGAGCCACTTCTAATAAGGGGCTTGTGACACTCCATTCAAATCCTAGTCTACCAGCTTCAGCGAGAGCTTGTTCCGCTTGCTCTATTAGGGTGTCGATGTCGAGCGCTTGTTCATTCTCTTTAGATGTTGTTGATTCGTTTGCTAAGCTTGAATCTATACAAGCTGTTAGCATGGCCAATGATGCTACCAACAACAGTAAAAGTTGTAGTTTGTTTCTTGTCATAAGTTTATTTCCTTGAGCCCGGACCGTTAAGGGGCAGGCCGTTAGCCATGAAAGTGTGGAAATATTCTAAATTACGATACTCTTCACTTTGTAATGCAAATGGTTTGGCACGAACTTGTTTATTACATCCTGCATATCGTTTTTGTAGCGTACCTATATCATCCCAACCAAAACGAAATGCGGGGAAGTGTGTTGTATGACCCAGAGCTGGGCTAGTGATTTCTGCGCGCAGTTGGCCACCGGCGATGCTTATATGACAGGTAGCACAAGCCAAATTTAGTTGGCCCTTACGCTCGTAAAACATTTTTTTACCAGCTTCGTATGCAGCTAATGCTCCATCGTCATCAGGTATAACGACGTTGATAAGGTTTTCTCTTGAGGTCGATGCCATGTAAGCCGAGACATATGCGAGCTCTCCTTGACCATAGGGTAAGGCAGTTTCACCATTGCTTGTCCGACACTGGTTGATTGCGAACTCAACCGTAATAACTTGTTGGGTTTCGATATCATATTTTGGGTAATCCTGCTTAATGCCGATGCCACCATTTGGAAAGCAGCTCGCATAGCTTTTTCCGTTAGCGAATGGTGTTTCAAATAAAACCATACCCTCATCAACGGCGTCTTCATATGGCGGGAACTCTTCTATCTCTTCCCATTGCATGCGTGCATTTTCGTTGAGAGCATATGCGCCATCAGCATAATCTTCAAGGGTGATGTTTGAGAAGCGCTTTTGAAAAAAAGCTCGAACATCATCACTATCTGATTGTGGATCTGCAATGGCTGGCGCACTGATAAGCAATGAACCAACTAACATAGCAGACAAACAAGTTAAACCTTTCATGGTAATGACCCTTGACCGTATTTTTATTTAATGACTGCTTCGACAGTTAATGTTTCTTCATCGCTATCAGTCCATGTCATAGCAATACTGTCACCTTTCTTAGCACCCGCGAAAGAAAATGCAACATATGGGTTCTTTGAAACAGAGCGGCCAAAGTCGGCGTGATACACAACTTTGTCACCATGTTTGCAAACCAGCTCTTTGATAAACTTGGCTGGAATAAGTTTATCTGTCTTCTTATCTTTTCGTAAGCCAGTTTCCATTGGGTGTTTTGCAAGCGCCTTAACAACGGCCATATTTCTTCTGATTTTTGCTTTGATTTTCATTTTTTTATCCTCGATATCTTTATGGGTTAACCGCCACAGCCGCCGATAGTAACTTTAACTTCTTGTTCAGTTGTGTATAACTTGCCATCTGCTTCTACCACAGCTCTCACAATTTGTGATTCACCAAGCCGTATCCGAACAGAAACATTTGGTGCCGTACCTTCAGGCAAGGTAAATGAAGCAGCTAGGGGTTGTGGGTTTTTTTCAGCGAAGATACTGATTTTACTGACATTATCCATCTTTGTTTTAACGGTAACAGGAACAACAGCACCATTTTCAGCAATTTCAGGTATTTTTAAAGTGATTGTGTCATCAGTAGTTAATTCCGTAGTGCCATAGAGGTCATCTAGGGCATCATCTACGGAAGAACTGTCGAAGGCTTTAGACCATTTTGCCATTGCTAATCTTGGCATTGCTGTCATGGCAGTAGCCATAGTTGTTATGCCTAGTAGGCCTTTGAGTAATAATCTTCGGTTTTCACGCATTTTTCTCTCCAGTTTATCTTTAAATGTGTTGAGTGCTACAGTGTATATAGGTAATCGACAACCTTATCGATTTCTTCTTCGGTTAGCATCCTATGTTTGCCATACGGAGGCATTGATGTTGCCGGGTTTCTAACAGTTGCATCCCAGATTTGAGCTCTTAGTACAGCTCTTTCTGGGAACCTAACCTTCATCATTATTAGAGGAGGGCCGATTAAACCAGCTAATTCACCATCGTCCATTACATGACACGCTAAACAATTTCCTTTCTTTCTATCGAAGGATATCTCTTTACCCTCTGAAACACTGTCAGCATGAGCAGTGGACAGCAACAATGGAAGCAAGAGTATCGCTGTAATAAGTTGTGTTAACTTTTTCATTATCGATTATATCCTCTTTGGTTCATTCTATAGGAGCGTTTTCTTCCATATGTTCTGTTGGGGTTACACCTGCAATAGTTGATGTAACTTTAATTGAACTAGGATCTTTACAATTTTTCATACAAGTAGGGTTTCTAACATCGGGTCGATCATCTTCAAAAAAGCCCTCTGCATTAGGCATGACAACGGTAGAGAAGTTCCCTTTTGATAGAACAAAGTCCTCATCAACGATTTCATTTAAATACAAAACATAGGCAGTTATAGCGTAGGTTTCATTAGGTGTTAGAGATTGAGGAGCTGTAAATGGCATTGCTCGGTTAATGTAGTCATATAACGTGCTGGCATAGGGCCAGTAACTACCTACAGTTTTTTCTGGACGCCCTTCGCTTAGAGTGCCAAACCCTCCTGCCAGAATTGGCCAACGGCCTTCACCTTCACCAAAAGAACCGTGGCATGAAGCACATTTTCCTTCATAAAGCCCTTCACCATCAGCAACAGAGCCGCTCCCAGCCGGTAAGCCAAGGCCGTCGGGGCGTACATCAATATCCCACCCAGCTATTTCTTCTTGAGTAGCAATCCTGCCAAGCCCGTAGTGACCTTCTGTTTCAGCATAAGCTGCAGAAATAAGCAGCCCTTGAGCAGCTGACATTAAGACGAGTATTTTAAAATAATTTTTAGCCAAGTTGTACATTGTTAACCGCCCCGCCTGTCAGCACTTGCCATGTGTGAATAGAGTTTTTGTGGTAGATAGAGTTTGTACCTCTAACTTCACGCAATTGAGAGAGTGTTGGCTGAACATAACCTGTTTCATCGACCGCACGGCTCTGCAACAGTAAAGGTTCACCTTGCCAGTTAATCTCCATTGCAAAGCGCGTCAGGGACTTGGAAAGAACTAGGCCCTTCAGCTTAGCTGTCTGCCAGTTCACTCCACCATCTAGGGAAACATCAACTCGTTTGACTTTTCCGTGCCCTGACCAAGCTAGACCTTCAAGCTGAAGAAGCCCTTTGCGTTTAATAGGGTTTTCAGGACAAGGAGAAGTGATAACTGAGTTAACTTCTTGGACAAAGCTATGTTTTCGTGCTCTGCCGTCAGCAAGTAAATCAGTGTATTTGGATGTTTCTTCGCGATGTTCCCAAGGCATATCTCCGACTTCTAGCCGGCGTAACCATTTAACACTGGTGTTACCTTCCCAACCAGGTGTGAATAAACGTACAGGGTAACCTTGCTCTGGCCTTAACATCTCACCATTTTGAGCAAAAACGACGAGAGTATCATCGAGTGCCTTTTCTAGTGGAATACTGCGAGTCATACCGGCTGCATCAGCACCTTCTGCTAGAACCCATTTGGCGCCAGGTTTAATGCCTGCTTCTTGTAAGATGGTAGAAAGCTTAATGCCCGTCCATTCAGAACCGCTTAACATGCCGTGAGTAAACTGTAGAGCCTCCATTTGAGCACCGCGCCATTCCATTCCTCCGTTGGCTGGGCATTCTAGAAAATGTATATGAGATTCTGAAGGGAAGCTCATTAGCTCGTCCATTGTCAACAGCAGTGGGCGTTCTACCATACCGTTAATCATGAGACGGTGGTCATCAGGGTCAATATCAGGAACTCCACCATGATAACGCTCAAAATGAAGCCCACTAGGGGTTATGATACCTTTCATCTTGTGTAGTGGAGACATACTAATAGAAGCAATTTTATCGGCGGTTAACCATTCAACAGTTCGCCTAATCAGGTTCGCTTCGTGTTTTGATGGCTGACCATAAGGAACAGAAACCACGCCTCGTCCTAACGACCTTTGCCATGAAGGAACGTTTGGCGGTAGGTTTTCTTGACCAGCAACCACTTTCCCAACAGCTGTTGCCAGTGCGGTGCCTGCAGTTAGTTTTAATCCGTTTAGCATAAAGTCACGACGTTTGTTGTGTGGTAACTCCGCTGCTTCAGTTTTGATTTCTTGAAGTAAATCAGTTGTGTTTTCAGATAACTTTTTCACTGTCCACCTGTATGTGTTTCTATAGATTAATGAGCCAACTGATATTTTACTTTATTGACATCAGTTTGTGAGTACGTATATATCTCTATACTCATATTGAGATTAGGTTCACGCATTAAATATGACATTATTTACAAGTATATGGTTCATCATATCCTTCGTTTTATCCATAAAATTTTTTGAGCAAGTATATTTGGACTCAAACGTGTAATTAATTCGACTACTAACCGAGTATTATTAACAACTATCACCCTGATATCAAATATGATTTACAATCTATGTTGTAATGCTTAATAATTATTAGGGTTGAAAGTGAGCTAAACTATGACCATTCATAGCCTATCCTAGCCTAGCAATCTATAGTCGCTGACTATTACAGATTCTCGCTGCAAGTACGGTGTTGCGCTTTGAGTGCAGGCTTCATGGTGGTATAACTTTGCAACTTGGCTATTTTTCAATAACCCAGAACACTCCCTCTTTATTGTCTCTCTCATCTTTCAGTTCTTGTTCGATGATTGTTGAGTAATGACTAATCTCGTTGCCCGATTTGTGTTCAGAAGCTGCAATTGATGAGTAATATCTTACCGTGCTTAAGGAGTTTAGCTTTGATTCTATTTGCTCTGTGCTGAGTTTTTTTGTGGGGATGTGCTGATCCTGGTGAACTATCAATAACCCGCCTGGTGCTATTAAATCCCATGTGGCTTCAATCGTGACCTCATCAGCGCTATTTATTAACGTAATAACTTGTGGTTGAGGCCCTGAAGCTATTAAATCATTTTGGTTTGAATTTGTTATTAGTTTGTTTTTTATTAGGTGGCTGTTAAATGCTTTAACTTCATCTGGTTGTAGAAGGGCACATGTTTTACTTGAAGTTTCAGCAAGGGCACTTTCAATATTTATGTATGGACTCAGTAATAATTCAATTGCTAATAAGGAATTGTTATCATCGTCTCCTAGAGTTGCTAATATGACCCCTTTTTTCCTGCCAAATTGATCTTGAATAATTTTTTCAACGATCGCGCTATTAATGACATTAGCCCAGTGCGAGGAGTGTAAGTTCAAAAAATGCTCTTTCACTGAAGCGTTATCGTTATTATGGACAAGTACCTGTCGTGTTACGGCTTGTCCGCCTTGTCTGAGTAAGTAATTGGCTGTGCTGTTTATTTCAGGTGGTTGTTTTCGGCCTATTCTCATGGACATTACGCCATCATTTTCAGCCCATATATTACTCATGCCTTTCCAGCGACTTCGGCTTATGAAGATATCTTCTAGAATACTTCTTGCCCAGTAGTTTTTTTCTGAAGCCTGCATCTCAGGGTAAACAGGTAAGACAACATATCCTTCAGGTTTAACAAGCGTCATAAGGTGTCTAAGAAAAGCAGCACCCCAATTATTAGCAAAAAGTGGAAAGCTGATGCCAATATAGATCCTATCAACAGAACCTGGCGTAAAAGGAAAAAAAAGGTTGCCGATCTCTTTATTTTCGAAATCAATATTTAGTTGTTTCGAGTCAGGTGTGAGACTGAAGATATTCTCACCGGGTTTAACTTGGCTGTGCATGTCTCTTTCACCAGAAAAATAATACTCTAGATCTTCTTTTATATACATTTCAGATTTATGGAACACCAAGTCAGTCATTATTTTCTTCAGCTATTGTGTAAAAAGTCGTGACTATAACCTGTTTGCTTATCTTTGCCAATTGTCACTCATTTTCTTCTTAGTAAAATATTAGATTCGCGTGTCTGTGCTTTGATGGTGCTATTTCTTTAGGTAAAAAAAAGCCAGGACATAAAGTCCTGGCTTCTAATCTTTAGTAGCTTACTACAATATAGAACGACTATCGTAGTGTGCTATTAAATAAGCTTATGCTTATTCAAAGTGCCATGTTAGTGCGAAACCAGCATGCCATGAATCAACTTTAGCGTTTGTGTGATTAGGGAACGCAGAATCAGCGTTACCGTAATCTCTATCTTCAGAGAATTGACGAGCAACATGCGTATCTAAATCTAAGAATGGAGCTAAGAAGCCTTTGTAACCGAAACCAGCTGTAAAGCGGTGACGGTAGATAACTTCTGCTTGTGCAGCCATTAGGTACTCAGTTACCGCTATACCAGCAGCACTGTTACCAGAAGGGATTGCAACACATCGATCTGGAAGACCAGAACAAACGTTAGCTAATTGGCTTAGACCATCAGTTCTATCACGTGTTGGGTCATCAGCATAACCATAACCTGCACGCCATTCCCAAGGTCCATCAGTTAACTGAGCACCCATAGAGAAGATCCATTGATCTTTATATACATCTTTCCAGAAGTTAGCATTGCCCCAGTTTTTGTACATAATGTCTGCAGCTAGTAACAAGTGACCATCCATCAACATTTCATTACTGATACCAACACCTAATGTACGAGGTTGCTCGATATTAAGGCTCTGGAAACTACCATCACTGTGTGTTCCTAATGCGGTTTGACCTGCACCTGGTGATGTTTGGATGATATCATCGAAATCTTGACGCAATTCTGAATGATAAAACATACCTACTTGTGTGTGATGTGGCAGTTTATAGGTCATACCTAATGAACCTTTAACTGCGATATCGTGTGTTTGTGCTGCTACTGAAGCAATACCAAGATCTAACATTGAGTAAGTTACTGTCGCTGCAGAACCTAGTGTTAAATTCTCAGACAAGTCCCAACTTAGACCCAAGTTAGCACCAATTACGATTAACTCTGCACTTGCACCAATTGAATTTGGGTTTTCACGAAATTCAGCACCGATACCGTTAGTCGCAGTAACACCTGCACCTAATGTACCTGGGATACCTAGACCACGAAGATCTTGTGTAACACCAATTTCAGGGACCAAGTAACCTTCGTTACCGTTACCTTCTTTGAACTTCTGACCTAGTCCGAAGCTATTCGTAATTGAACTTGTTAGTTCTACGTTTGGCTTATACCAAGTTGCACCGAAAGTAAATTCTGTACCACGAAACTCAGATAGACCCGCTGGGTTACCGAAGATTGCTGATACGTTATCTAGTGGTTTAGCGATACTTGTTCCAGCCATAGATGCTGATACGGGCGCTAATACATTGTGAAGGTCATACCCATATGGGCCTGCCATCACACTTGTTGACGTCATTGCTGTTAGCAATGCTGTCGACAAAGCTAAGCGATTAAATTTTTTCATTTATTTGCCTCTTTGTAGTTCAATTATATTTCTAGCTTTTAAGCTGAAACAGTCTTTTTATGTGTCAATCAATTGATGTTTACTATGTTCTTTAATCAATTTCATAACAGTCGCAGTTAACACATCGTGTTGCATTAACTATATACGTTTAATGTTTTCGCAGTCTATACTTTGAGACGATTTGTCTCAAAAATGTGACCTTTTTCAAGAATCTGTTGCAAAAAAGCAACGACATTAGATAAATTACTAATAATCGTTGCTTCTAGTTTTTGCTAAATGGTGTTATCTAAACCATTCAAACGGACGTTCACCAGCAATTTTGAAATACAAAGACATATTGATCATATGTATAACAAGTAATGCAATACCGGTCCCAACTGCCCATACTGGGTTTCTGTAGTGCTCATGTGCACCAATGGCAACTAATCCATAAAAT
>MDSY01011090.1_pt1 | contig 47287 bp, 49 predicted proteins | sample 811131 | NCBI WGS metagenome assembly MDSY01 (sample SAMN05326643, study PRJNA326480) | marine metagenome | isolation source: seawater | place: Atlantic Ocean: South West | collected 2010
CGATTACCGTAATGCCCTTGATAATGGTGATCACGTTGCCAAAGCCTTGGTAACAACACCTGACTCAAGTTCGTTTGTAGACTGGAAACCCTATTTAGGTCATGAATGGACAGCTGCAGGTGACACCAGGGTGGCTAGTAATGTATTAAAAGACTTGGGTCAGCGCTTAGATCGTGTACCTCAAGGTTTTGTCGTGCAGCGGCAGGTAAAGAAAATTCTTGATGATCGGTTAAAAATGGCGTCAGGTGCGGCAGAAATTAATTGGGGTTTTGCCGAAGTTATGGCCTACGCTTCTTTGATAGAGCAAGGGTATCCTATCCGTCTAACAGGGCAGGATGTAGGGCGTGGAACCTTCTCCCATAGGCATGCTGTATTACATGACCAAAAGGGTAGCGGTGCGTATGTTCCGTTGCGTAATTTGTCACCAAATCAGCCAGAGTTTACTATTTTTGATTCTTTGTTGTCAGAAGAAGCAGTGCTGGCTTTTGAGTATGGTTATGCATCAACGTCACCCGAAGGGCTGGTAATCTGGGAAGCCCAATTTGGCGACTTTGCTAATGGGGCTCAAGTAGTCATTGACCAGTTTATAACCAGTGGAGAACATAAGTGGGGTCGTATGTGTGGTTTAACCATGTTGCTACCTCATGGTTATGAAGGTCAGGGTCCAGAACATTCCTCGGCTCGATTAGAGCGTTATCTGCAAATGTGTGCAGAACACAATATTCAAGTGTGTGTACCAACTACTCCTTCGCAAATATTCCATTTGATCAGGCGTCAAGTAATTAGGCCTATGCGTAAACCACTAGTGGTGATGACGCCTAAGAGTTTGTTACGCCACAAAATGGCTATTTCAAACATCGATGATTTAGCAAAGGGTGAGTTTTTGACTGTTATTGATGATGTAGATGATCACAATAAAGAAGTGGTCAAACGTGTAGTGCTAACTAGTGGTAAAGTCTATTACGATTTACTTGAACAGCGTCGTTTGGGTAAGCTAGACCATATCGCAATCGTACGTATTGAACAGTTGTACCCGTTTCCCGAGCACTACTTGGCAGACGTACTATCCCAGTACCCTCAGCTAGAAATTGTGGTTTGGTGTCAAGAAGAACCACTAAACCAAGGTGCTTGGTATTGTAGCCAGCACCACATGCGCAAAGTGATACAGATAGGGCGGCCTGAACTTAATCTGATCGTCGCTTCGCGACCCGCATCAGCAGCACCAGCAGGTGGTTATATGTCTGTGCATCTAGAAGAACAACGTCAGTTAGTAGCCCATGCATTGGGGCTAGAATCATGAATGGGTTAATTGAGCAAATCCTACTAATCATTAAAGTGAAGAGATAAACCATGTCTATTGAAATTAAAGCCCCATCTTTTCCTGAGTCTGTGGCAGACGGTACCATTGCTACCTGGCACAAACAGCCAGGAGATGTTTGTGCTCGTGATGAACTGATCGTTGATATCGAAACCGATAAAGTAGTAATGGAAGTTGTTGCACCAGCTGATGGTAGCTTGTCAGAAATTCTTGTAGCTGAAGGTGGTACCGTGCTGAGTAATGAAGTCATCGCTCGTTTTACCGCAGGCGATGCTGCAGCCCCTGAGGGCTCAATCTCAACAGCCTCAGGCACACAGGCCGACGATACTAACCTGTCAGATGTGAGTGGCCCAGCTGTGCGCAAGTTGTTACATGAAAACAACCTAGATGCTAGTCTGGTAACGGGTACCGGCAAAGGGGGTCGTTTACTTAAAGAAGACGTGCTTGATTACTTAAAGAACCCAGTTGCTGTTGCTCCAGAAGTGGCTCAGATCCCACTAGTGGCACCAACACCAGCGGTTAAGGAAACAGTGGCAGCCTCTACTGGCCCAGAACACCGCACTTCTCGGCGTGTGCCAATGACGCGCTTGCGTTTAACTATTGCTAAACGTCTGGTGTCTGCACAAAATGAAGCAGCCATGTTGACTACCTACAATGAAGTGGATATGTCACCCATTATGGCGCTGCGTAACCAGTATAAAGCGCAATTTGAAAAGACCCACAATGGCACTCGTTTAGGCTTTATGTCGTTTTTTGTTAAGGCCTCAGCAGAAGCCCTAAAGCGTTACCCAGGCGTTAACGCGTCATTAGATGGTAATGAAATGGTCTATCACGGCTATCAAGACATCAGCGTAGCAGTTTCTACTGAGCGTGGCTTGGTAGTGCCGGTATTACGTGATGTAGATGCGATGAGTTTGGCTGACATTGAAAAAGGTATTGTGGGCTTGGCTACTCAAGCTAAAAATGGCAAGTTAACCATGGAAGAGATGCAGGGTGGCACCTTTACTATTACTAATGGTGGTATTTTTGGTTCGCTGTTGTCGACGCCAATTTTAAACCCACCACAAACCGCCATCTTGGGTATGCATAAAATTCAAGATCGTCCGGTAGCAGAAAATGGCCAAGTGGTCATTAGACCGATGATGTATTTAGCATTGTCATATGACCACCGGATGGTTGATGGCAAGGAAGCAGTTCAGTTCTTAGTTACCATTAAGGAATTGCTGCAAGACCCAGCACGAATACTGCTTGAGATATAAGCCCGTGTGTTAACCCAAGCCTGTGTTGTGATCCAATGTGGGCTGACAATTTGAGAAAGTATTATGTCCCAAGAATTTGATTTAGTTGTCATTGGTGGCGGCCCTGGTGGTTATGTTGCGGCTATTCGTGGTGCGCAACTAGGCTTAAAAACAGCCTGTGTAGAAAAATGGACTAGTGACAAAGGAGCTCCAGTATTAGGTGGAACTTGCTTGAACGTTGGTTGTATCCCTTCTAAAGCATTATTGGATTCAACCCATAAGTTTCATGATGCTAAGCATGAATTTGAAGACCATGGTATCAGCACTGGTGAAGTGTCTATGGACGTGGCTGCGATGATGGCCCGTAAAAACACTATTGTGAATAACCTCACCATGGGTGTAGCAGGTTTATTTAAAGCCAATGGTGTGACATTGATTCACGGCACTGGTCAACTGCAAAAAGATCGTGTTATTAAAGTGACCGCTGCCGATGGTAGTGAAAGTCAACTTAAAGCGGGCAGTGTAATTTTAGCCGCCGGTTCTGTGCCGATAAATATCCCGCCAGCGCCGTTAGTTGAAGATATCGTAGTTGATAATGTGGGTGCATTGAGCCTTAGTGAAGTGCCCAAGCGCCTAGGTATTATTGGTGCAGGCGTGATCGGTTTAGAAATGGGTACAGTATGGCAACGTTTGGGAAGTGACGTTGTTGTATTAGAAGCAATGGATACCTTTTTAGGCACAACTGATAAGGACTTGTCTAAAGAAGCGGCTAAGATTTTAAAGAAGCAGGGTATGAACATACGCCTTGGGGCCCTTGTCACAGGTACGCAAGTGGTCAATAATGAAGTTAAAGTCGCCGTTAAAAAGGCCGATGGCGACTCTGAGACCTTAACATTCGATAAGCTGATTGTTGCTGTAGGACGTAAGCCTTACACTGAAGGTCTGTTATCGGCAGATTCTGGGGTGGTGCTTGATGAGCGTGGTTTTGTTCACGTTAACTTGCGGTGTAAAACGGATGCCCCTGGAGTGTATGCTATTGGTGACATAGTGCGTGGGCCTATGCTGGCTCACAAAGCCTCTGAAGAAGGCATGATGGTTGCAGATATTATTGCAGGCCATAAGGCGTTGATTAACTACGACTGTATTCCTTGGGTTATTTACACCCACCCAGAAATGGCATGGGTTGGTAAAACAGAGCAAGAGTTAAAAGCAGAAGGTGTTGAAATTAAAGTGGGTAAGTTCCCATTTGCGGCTTCAGGTCGGGCTATGGCAGCAAACGATACTCAAGGTTTTGTGAAGTTGATTGCCGATGCCCAAACAGATCGTATTTTGGGTTGCCACATTATTGGCGGCAACGCCTCAGAACTCATTGCTCAGGCGGTAATTGCAATGGAATTTGGCTCTAGTGCTGAAGACCTCGCTCTTACTGTATTTGCTCACCCATCATTGAGTGAGGCAATACACGAAGCAGCTTTAGCCGTAGATGGCCATGCCATTCATATGGCCAACAGAAAAAAAAGAAAATAAGTATTTAGTTTAAATTTAAATAAACAGGCAATACAATGAATCTTCATGAATATCAAGGCAAACAGCTGTTTGCCCAGTACGGCTTGCCCGTATCTAGCGGTATCGCCGTAGATACAGTCGAAGAAGCTATGGCCGCTTTTGAGCAAATTCCAGGTGATACCGTGGTTATTAAAGCCCAGGTACATGCTGGAGGTCGAGGCAAGGCAGGTGGCGTACAGCTGGTTTCTTCCAAGCAAGAAGTTGCTGATTTTGCTAATAAATGGTTAGGTAACCGCATGGTAACCTACCAAACTGATGCAGACGGTCAGCCTGTTTCTAAAGTTTACATAGAGCCTTGTACTGATATTGCTCAAGAGCTTTACTTGGGTGCAGTGGTTGATCGCAGCAGCCAGCGTATCGTATTTATGGCGTCTACTGAGGGTGGCGTAGAAATTGAAAAAGTGGCTGAAGAGACTCCTGAAAAGATTTTAAAAGCCGAAATTGATCCGCTAACTGGTGCGCAACCATACCAAGGCTGTGAGTTGGCGTTTAAGCTTGGCCTGAAGGGTAAGCAAGTACAGCAGTTCACTAAAATTTTTATTGGTTTGGCACAATTGTTCCAAGACAAAGATTTAGCCTTATTAGAAATCAACCCATTAGTTGTCACCAAACAAGGTGATTTGCACTGTTTGGATGCGAAGGTTGTGATCGACAGTAATGCTGTATATCGTCACAAAGACATTCAAGCTATGCACGATCCAAGTCAAGATGATGAGCGTGAAGCGCATGCTGCTTCTTGGGACCTAAACTATGTTGCCTTAGATGGCACCATCGGTTGTTTAGTTAATGGTGCAGGCCTAGCCATGGGTACAATGGATATTGTTGCTACACACGGTGGCTTCCCAGCTAACTTCCTGGACGTAGGGGGCGGTGCAACCAAAGAACGCGTTACTGAAGCGTTTAAGATCATCTTATCTGATAGTCGAGTTAAGGCCGTACTAGTGAATATCTTTGGTGGTATTGTACGTTGTGATTTGATAGCTGAAGGCATCATCGGCGCCGTTAAAGAAGTAGGCGTAAGCGTACCTGTGGTCGTGCGTTTAGAAGGTAATAACGCCGATCTAGGTAGTCAAAAACTGGCCACAAGTGGCCTTGATATTATTGCCGCTACTAGCCTGAGCGATGCAGCCCAACAAGTGGTTGCTGCAGCTGGAGGTGAAGTATGAGCATCTTAATTAATAAACACACGAAAGTTATTTGCCAAGGTTTTACCGGCAGTCAGGGTACTTTTCATTCTGAACAAGCGATTGAGTATGGCACTAAGATGGTGGGTGGTGTAACACCAGGAAAAGGTGGCACTACTCACCTTGGCCTACCGGTATTTAATACAGTAAGTGAAGCTGTAGCAGCTACAGGTGCCCAAGCTTCTGTTATTTACGTACCAGCTCCCTATTGTAAGGACTCTATTTTAGAAGCGGCTAACTCAGGTATCAAATTGATTGTTGCTATCACTGAAGGTATTCCAACCTTAGATATGTTGGAGTGTAAGGTGGTTTGTGATCAATTAGGAGTTCGTTTAGTGGGTCCTAACTGTCCAGGTGTTATTACTCCTGGCGAATGTAAAATTGGTATTATGCCAGGGCACATTCACTTACCAGGTAAGGTGGGTATCGTTTCTCGCTCTGGTACTTTGACGTATGAAGCTGTTAAGCAAACTACTGATGCTGGTTATGGTCAGTCTACTTGTGTAGGTATTGGTGGTGACCCGATTCCTGGTACCAATTTTATCGATGTGCTTGAACTATTCGAAAAAGATCCAGCCACGCAAGCGATCGTTATGATTGGTGAAATTGGTGGAACTGCAGAAGAAGAGGCGGCAGCCTATATTAAAGCTAACGTCACAAAACCTGTGGTGTCTTACATTGCTGGTGTTACTGCACCTGCTGGTAAACGTATGGGCCATGCTGGCGCCATTATTTCTGGTGGTAAAGGTACCGCAGACGAAAAGTTTGCAGCTTTAGAAGATGCTGGTGTTAAAACTGTTCGTTCTCTAGCTGACATTGGTAAAGCTCTAAAAGAAGTCACAGGCTGGAACTAAGTTTCAGTTAGCTATACCAACAAAAAGGCCACCCTAGGGTGGCCTTTTTGTTGGTATAGTAAAACTAGTGAGCCTGGGGTGTGGTCTGTTATTTAATTAGTTAGCTTGTCTTTGAGCGCCAGTTCTTTGGCTACTTCTACCTTAGAATCTTCCAGCATCGCTTCAATTTGGTTTGCTTCAATACGAGTCATCAAAGGTTTGAATTTTTCGATACTGTGGCTCGTAAGGGGAGTATTTAAGCTAGACCAAGATAGATCGTCATTAAGGAACTTGCCTGCATTATCGGTCATCATTGGTAACACAGGCTTTAAATAGATCATCAACATGCGGAACATGTTTAGGCCCGTGGAGCAAACGTCTTGCACCGTTTGTTCGGCACCTTCTTGTTTAGCGAGTACCCATGGTGCTTTATCAGCGATGTATTGGTTAGCTTGGTCGGCCAGGGCCATAATTGATTTAATGGCTTTGCCAAACTCACGGTTTTCATAATATTCTGCAATGGCATGCTGCTCATTAGCAAACGCTTCTAGTAATTCTGGTTCACTGACTATGTCACTCAGTTGACCACCAAATTTTTTGCTTATAAAGCCAGCACTGCGGCTGGCAATATTGACAACTTTGCCCACTAAATCTGAGTTTACACGCTGCACAAAGTCCTCTAAGTTTAAATCTATGTCATCCACTTTATTATTGAGCTTAGCAGCAAAATAGTAGCGTAGGTATTCTGGGTGAAGGTGACGTAGATAAGTTCCTGCCTTTATAAAGGTGCCACGAGATTTAGACATCTTCTGCCCGTTCACAGTTAAGAACCCATGGGCGTAGACAGCTGTTGGGGTACGGAACTCAGCAGCGTGTAACATAGCAGGCCAAAATAGGCCGTGAAAGTTAATGATGTCTTTGCCAATAAAATGGTACAGCTCGGTGTTGGAGTCCTTATTCCAGTAGTGATTGAAATCTAGCTCTGCTGTGCGATCACATAGGTTCTTAAAACTAGCCATGTAACCAATAGGTGCATCCAGCCATACATAAAAGAACTTATTTTGTTGGCCTGGGATTTCAAAACCAAAGTAGGGCGCATCTCGACTTATATCCCATTGTTGTAGACCAGAATCTAGCCACTCTGCGAGTTTATTGGCGATTTCAGTTTGTAGGCTACCGCTTCGAGTCCATTCTTTGAGCATTTTTTCAAAGTCTGGCAGTTTGAAAAATAAATGAGTGGAGTCTTTCTGAATGGGTGTTGCACCTGAGATGGCCGACTTAGGTTTGATTAAATCGGCAGGAGAATAAGTTGCTCCGCAGGCTTCACAGTTGTCACCATACTGATCTTCAGTTTTACACTTAGGACAGGTGCCCTTTATAAACCGGTCAGCTAAAAATAATTGTTTTTCTGGATCAAAAGCTTGGGTAATAGTGCGCGAGGCAATATGGCCTTTAGCTTCACAAGCTTTATAAATGTATTCTGAGAACTCACGGTTTTCAGGCGAGTGAGTGGAATAAAAATTATCAAAAGACACTTTAAAATTACTAAAATCTTGTTCGTGTTCTGCTTGTACTCTGGCGATTAATTGCTCTGAGGTAACCTCTTCTTGTTCGGCACGCAACATAATAGCTGTGCCGTGGGCGTCGTCGGCACACACATAGTGGCAGGTGTTACCGATATGACGCTGGAACCTTACCCAAATGTCAGTTTGAATGTACTCCAACATATGACCTAGGTGAATCGATCCGTTGGCGTAAGGTAAGGCGCTGGTCACAAGTATTTCGCGTTTTTTATTGGTCATGGGTAGAATTCGGGTGTCTTGAGGGCGCTAAATAGGGCGCAAACTATTGGATTTGATATTTCAGACACCATTGTACAAAAACGCTTATAGTTTCGCTACTCTCAAGATGACTCTCAGACAACTCTCTAGTTAACACCACTAAGCGTTTGAGAGCACTGGGTTATTTATTTATGCCCGTGTGCCCTGCTATAATCACATCTGATATTAGTATCCAGTTTAAGGAGTAGGTCTGTGGCCCTTGCGCCAATTCAACCACAAGAATACCAAGCACTTTTGGATGCCAAAAGCGCACAGATACGGGCTCGTTTTGATGAGTTGGGTAGTTTTACATCCGACGTTGCTTTAGAAGTATTTCCATCGAAGCCAGAACATTACCGTATGCGTGCTGAGTTTCGGATGTGGCATGAAGGAGATGATCTTTTTTATGCTATGTTCGAACCTGGTAACAAACATCAGCCTATTCGTATAGACAGCTTTCCTCAAGCTAGTGAGCGTATCAATGCCTTGATGCTCCCTTTATTGACAGGCATTAAGTCTTCACTGGTATTAAGTCAAAAATTATTCCAGATCGATTTTTTGAGCAGTCAACGTGGAGAAATTTTGGTTAGCTTGTTGTACCATAAGCAACTGGGGGATGATTGGTTAGCTTTGGCTGATACCTTGCGTATTGATCTTGGCATTAATATCATAGGTCGTGCGCGCAAACAAAAACATGTGTTGGGCATGGGTTATATTATGGAAACCTTAAGCGTGCAAGGCCATCAATATCATTATCAGCAGGTAGAGAATGCATTTACTCAACCTAATGCTTTTGTTAATGAACAAATGATTACTTGGGCTTGTGAAAGTGTCGGACCTTTTGGCGCTAAAGCTAAACCAGATTTGCTGGAGTTGTACTGTGGTAATGGCAACTTTACTGTACCTTTATCGAAACAGTTTGGTAAGGTCATGGCCACCGAAATTGCTAAGTCGTCAGTTAACTCAGCCCACTTTAATCTAGCTGAAAATAACGTTGATAACGTTACCATTGTGCGCTTGTCTAGCGAAGAAATGACGCAGGCTTTAGCCGGCACTCGTCCCTTTAGACGTTTAGCTGAGATAGATTTGACCAGTTTTGATTTTGGCACTATTTTGGTAGACCCACCACGGGCAGGCTTAGATCCAGCCACTTTAGCACTGGTGCAGCAATTTGATCAGGTGGTTTACATATCCTGTAACCCAGAAACTTTGCTAGAAAATTTACAAGAACTCAAACAAACCCACGATTTAAAACGTTTGGCTTTATTTGATCAGTTTCCATACACCCACCATGCCGAATGTGGTGTGGTGCTGCATAAACGTAATTCATAGGACATATAATGACCGACACACGACCAGAAGGCCTGCAGAAAATTAAACACATCGTTGCCGTAGCTTCGGGCAAGGGTGGTGTAGGTAAGTCCACCACTACAGTTAACATGGCCTTAGCCATGGCTACAGCGGGCTTTAAAGTAGGCGTATTAGATGCCGATATTTATGGTCCAAGCCAAGGTTTAATGTTGGGGGTTGCCGAAGGTAGTCATCCCGAAACGATGGACGAAAAATGGTTCGTACCTATTCAGGCTCATGGTGTGAGTGTCATGTCTATGGCGTTTTTAGTTGATGCTAACACGCCTATGGTGTGGCGTGGTCCAATGGCAGCAGGCGCATTGCAGCAGATGTTGCTACAAACTAATTGGGGCGAGTTAGACTACCTATTTGTTGATATGCCTCCTGGTACTGGTGATATACAACTGACTTTATGCCAAAAGGCGCAAGTCTCTGGGGCGGTTATTGTGACTACACCACAAGATTTAGCATTACTTGATGCCCGTAAGGGTATTGAAATGTTTAATAAGGTGAATGTGCCTGTGTTGGGTGTTGTGGAAAACATGAGTACACACGTATGCAGCCAATGTAATCATGAAGACGCCATTTTTGGTGCTGGGGGTGGCGCTGCATTAGCTAAAGAGTATAGTACACAATTACTTGCCAGCTTGCCTTTGAGTATGGCCATTAGAGTGCTCGTTGATAGTGGCACACCCACAGTGGTAGCAGAGCCAGAATCTGTGGCAGCACAGACCTATGTGCAGTTAGCCCATACCCTTGTGGCCAAGCTTGATGGCACTAGTCAATCCATGCCTAGTATCAGCATTGACGAAGATTAAATACCATGCGCTTAAGTGATAAAGACATTATAGCCGCTTTAAATAGTGGCAAAATTGGTATAGAACCTAGGCCTGACGATAGTGTAATTACGGGTGTCAGTGTAGACCTGCGTTTAGGCAATAGCTTTCGCGTATTTAAGGATCATGCCAGACCATTTGTTGACGTAAGTGCTAGCCGTGAGGAAATCAATAGCACCCTTGAAGCGATTATGAGTGAAGAAATCGTAATTGATAAAGGTGAGAGTTTTTTCCTTCATCCGGGGGAATTAGCTCTTGCAGTGACATTAGAATCCATCACCATTCCTGATGATCACGTTGGGTGGTTGGATGGGCGTTCTTCGCTGGCTAGATTAGGGCTTATGGTCCATGTTACTGCACATCGTATTGATCCAGGTTGGAGCGGTGCTATTGTCCTTGAGTGTTTTAATAGTGGAAAATTGCCCTTGGCGTTAAAACCTAACATGACCATTGGCGCCATTAATTTTGAAACCTTGTCCAGCCCTGCCTTAAGGCCATATAACAAACGCGCTGATGCTAAGTATAAGGATCAGCAAAGTGCTGTAGCCAGCCGTATTGACCAAGACAGCTAAGTAGAATAATCCATGAGCCACCTTTGTTCGATGCAATGTGACCAAGTATTGAAGTCTTTACGGGCTGGTGTGGTGCCTGTAGATCATGTTGATCTCATTCAGGTGGGAAGAGTTGGAGAACAATCTACCTTATCTAAAGACCTACTACATATTATCAAAGGCGGCTCTAGTGTACGTTTCGTTACTGGTGACTATGGTAGTGGTAAGACCTTTATCGGTGAGGTCACTCGTCAACACGGCATTAAACAAGGTTTAGTGGTCGCGACAGCAGCCTTAGCGCCCGACAAGCGGTTACAGGCAAAAACGGGCGAAACAAGGAACCTTTATTCAGCTTTAGTGCGTTCTTTCAGCACCAAGGCAAGGCCCAATGGCAAAGCTTTAGTGAATATCGTAGAGCGCTTTATATTAACGACCTTACGTGAGGCCCATGTTAATAACGTGGGCCCTGAAGCTCATATTGTTCATCGGCTAAGAGATTTTGAAGAGCTCGCAGGTGGATTTGACTTTATTAAAGTGATCCAACGTTATTGGCTAGGCTTAGAAAATCAAGATGATGAATTGAAAAGTACAGCGTTGCGATGGTTAAGAGGGGAGTTTACTAACTTATCCGACGCTAGGACTGGCTTGGGTGTGCGCAGTATTATTAATTATCGTAACTTTTTTAGCGGTTTAAAAATGCTTTGCCAATTTATTCGTATGGCTGGCTACCCTGGGCTGCTCATCTGCTTAGATGAAATGGTGGCTTTGTACGAATTAAGTCATAAACAAACGCGCATCAATAATTTCAATGAGATTCTAAATATCGTTAACGACTGTCTGCAAGGGCAGGTATACGGCATGGGATTCGTGTTTATGGGCACGCCTGAATTTGTTTATGATGAAAAAAAAGGTCTTTACAGTATGCCAGCACTTAAAAGTAGGTTGGCGCTAAATCGCATGGCCACACAAGGTTTAACAGACGTATCAGGCCCAGTGATAGAATTGCAACCACTACAAGAAGTTGAAATGGATGAATTAATGCACAAGCTACGCCACGTGCAAGCATATGGCGTAGTTGAAGATTACTTAATAGATGACATCGTTTTGTGGCAATTTATGCTTAAATGCCGAGCTGTTCACGGGCAGCAGTATTTCCTTAATCCCCGCTTGGCAATTAAAACCTTACTGGATTTACTGGCTGTTATAGCACAAAACCCTAATGTTAATATAGACGACCTGATTGCTGGGATCAGTTAAACCATTGGTCTAACTGAGTTAAATCATCATCGCTTAGCAGGCCACTGACTTGTTTTAAGCGCAGCTGGTTTAATACCAAATCAAGCCGGGCATTAGCCCAGCTTCTTTGGGCCGAAAAAACTAACTTTTGAGCATCCAAAATATCACTAATACCTCTTAAGCCTAGTTGGTACTCTTTGTTTTTGCCTGCTAACGATGCTTGTACAGATATGTGTAATTGATCTAACGCTTGGATTTGTTGACGGCCAGTATCTACCGCTTGATGCCAGCGCCTAACTTGTTGTTGCGTAGCTCTTAATAAAGCTTGTCCTTGTTGTTGGCTTGCATACCAGGTTTCTTTAGCTTCTGTAGTTTCGGCGTTATTAAGGCCACCATCATAAAAATTACCCGACATACTTATCGATAGTGTCGTGCTATCACCGTTGATGCTGCTGTGGTTTTGCGCCATGGTTATACTTGCTCGAGGATACACACCCACGTCCTTAGCTTGGTACCTATGGTACGCCTGTTGGGTGGCGAAACTATTGTTAGCAAGGTCTAAATTACCCTTCTGTGCCAACATAAACCAATTTTCTAAGGTGTCAATGGGCACAAGGCTAGCATTAAAGCTGCTTGCCAGAGCAGGCATCTGCTGCGGCAACGCTTGATTGGTTAAGTTCTCAAGATCAGTGCGAGCTAAGTTTAGGTTTTGTTGAACTTGTAACAAGGCGACCTGTAGTTGTTGAAAATTGGCTTGTATATCTTGCAACTCTATATTGCTGCTTATGCCCAGCTCAACCTGTTGTTGAACTTGCTTTAAGCGTTGCTCTATGGCCGTCACTTCCGCCATACTCGAAGACCGTTGATGCTGTTGTTTTATCACTGCTACATAATGTTCAATGACAGAAAATATAAGGCTTTGATGAGTTTTTTCGAAGCTTATGCGCGTTCCTGCAGCACTTTGTTCTGCTACTTTCATGCCATAGTATGCGTCTAGTCTTAATGGTAATGATACTTGCACACCATAACTATTGCTGTCTGAATTATTATCCAGTGCCAGGTTTTGGTTAAAACTACCACTAACCTTCGGCATTAAGGCACTATTAGCTTGGGGGATGATCTGCAATGCAGCATCACGGCTATGCTGGGCAGCAAGGTAGTTTGGGTCATTAGCCTGAGCAAGAATAAAAAGCTCTTGAAACTGGCTGGCGTGGCTACTTATGGCAGAGGTGGCAGCAAAGATCAAGGCAGCAAGACGGTATGAAGAGGTCAAGTGAGGTCCTTAAATAACTAGTTATTGAATAAGTGTAACTAAATAGATGACTAGGTGCTAATAGCTTTACCAAGCTTTGCAGTATCATGCTATGTCAGCGTTATTAATTTAACTATCGAGCCAGGTCAGTTGCTTAAGGTTAAGTTGGTAACGTTTACCATCCGCTTCTTTTTGAACAATCTGCACGATGGTATGGTCTAGCTCTGGAGCAAACCAAATCCACGTTTCTCGTTCAGTCGTTTCGCCTCGATCACGCTTAATGCGCACAGACGTGTAATGACCTAGTGGTGTTTCGATAACGTCTTCACCATCTACTATAAAACTATAGGTTTTAAGATGACCACCATCGGCTACTTGGTAGGTATAGCGAGTTCCATTAACTGCTGGGGCTGCAGCTAAATCTAGCTGTAAACGCAGTTGCACACTTTGTTTATCCAATGTTTGTAGCACAATATCCATAACCCAAGCAGAACCTTGAGCGGTGTTTTTAACTTTTTTGTTAGGCCAATCGAACATTACTTCTACGTCGCGAGTTTTGTTTAGTATTTTACGTTGGTAGCGGTAATGGTTAGGCTGAACTTGATCATCAACAAGACTAAATTGGCTAGATTCGGTGAGGGATGCAACCATTGCGCTGGCTTTAGTAGTGAGCAGGTAGCTGCCGTCACTGCTCTTGATGAGGCTGCGTTCTGCTGTGCCAGATAGACTTATACCTAAGTCCCATTGACTGCTGTAAGTGGCTTGAAAGGTGCTTAGTTGAGCAATGCTAGTATTGCTCCATAGTAATGCTAGGGATAGCACAGCTAAACTAGCTAGGTTAGATATTTTTTGTTTTAAATGAGACATTGAGCTTCCTTGGGTTATCAATTTAGGACGCTCATCTTAGGATTGGAACGGTATACCTGTAACAGGTAACTGGTGGCCATCCATTAATACAGCGTTATTGTTTAGTTTTAAACGGCCCTCGCAAAACCACTTTATGGCGATAGGGTAGATTATATGTTCTTGTACCAAAACCCTAGCAGCTAAAACACGGGGTGAATCTAACTCTAAAACAGGAACCAATGCCTGTAAGACTACAGGACCGCCATCAAGTTCACTAGAAACAAAATGTACACTGGCCCCATGCTGGTCAACTTCTGCTTCTATTGCCCGTTCGTGGGTATTTGTGCCTTTAAATTGTGGTAGCAGTGAGGGGTGAATGTTTAACATGCGGCCATTGTAGTGGTGCGTTAGCTGTGCAGTAAAAACACGCATAAAACCAGCTAAAACAATAAGCTCTGGTTGTTTATCGTCTATGGCGTGCATTAGCTCACGATCAAATGCTTCACGGCTACCAAAGTTAAGATGGTTAATAACACGAGTTTCAATACCTGCTTTATGGGCCCGCACTAGCCCCATCGCATCTGCTTTGTTGCTGATAACTAAGTCTATCGTGGCAACTATAGCCCCAGCAGCAATGGCGTCAATGAGTACTTGTAAATTGCTACCACCGCCTGACAGAAGTACTACCAGACGTGGAATCTGTTGTAACGATTGTTGATGCATTAAATTGTCCGGACAGTGAGTTAGCGTAATATAATAGCTTCTTCATCGCCACTATTTTGCTTAATATGGCCTATAAACCAAGGCAGTTCACCTGCTTTGGTAAGGATTTCTAGAGTTTTTTCTTGGTCTTCTTCAGTCACTACGATCACCATACCAACACCGCAGTTAAAGGTGCGGTACATTTCGGTATCGGTCACATTACCATTGCTTTTTAACCATTTGAATACAGCAGGTTGTTGCCAAGAGTTGGTCTCAATGACGGCCACACTGTCGGTTGGTAATACCCTTGGAATGTTCTCCAGTAGGCCACCACCAGTAATGTGGGATAAAGCTTTTACGTCGACTTGCTTAAATAGTTTTAATAAGGCTTTGACATAAATACGTGTAGGTTGCATCAACGCTTCAGCTAAGGAAGTGCCACCAATGTCTTGTTGTAAATCTGCTTGGTTTACTTCGATGATTTTACGAATTAAGGAATAACCATTTGAGTGAGGGCCAGAAGCGGGTAGGCCTATGAGTATATTTCCAGCAGCCACTTTGGTGCCATCTATAATTTTGCTCTTTTCTACAATGCCTACACAGAAACCAGCAAGATCATAATCTCCACCATCGTACATGCCTGGCATTTCTGCAGTTTCACCACCCACTAAAGAAGCGCCAGCAAGCTCACAACCTTCACCTATTCCGGTCACTACTCGTGTTGCAATTTCTACGTCTAGTTTGCCAGAAGCATAATAGTCTAAAAAGAATAATGGTTCTGCACCAGAAACTATTAAATCGTTAACGCACATGGCGACTAGGTCGATGCCGATGTGGTCATGACGGTTAAGTTCTAGGGCCAACTTTAATTTTGTGCCAACCCCATCAGTACCAGAGACAAGTACGGGTTCATCATAGCCTTTGGGCAATTCAAACAATGCGCCAAATCCGCCTAAGCCTGCCATTACTTCTGGGCGACGGGTACGCTTAGCGACACCTTTAATGCGTTCAATGAGGGCATTGCCTGCATCAATATCGACACCAGCGTCTTTATAGCTTAGGGAGTTGGTAGGGGATTTGGTACTCATGGCAGGGGGTGACCTTAGGCGGTTGAAATAAGTCGCTATATTTTATCACTCTCGCAGCGTTTCATCACCCGCTTATAGGTGAAGTTTGACGATTTATTGTACTTTTCTTGCTAGCGGCCTTGCAGCATTTTGACTATAGTTGGGCTAGAGTTACGTTGGAGTTATAATCAACATAGAAAAAGACTTAATCGAATGGTGCCCCAAAATATTGTATGACGTTAATATTGCTTGAAACAGTCGCTAAGCCACTTAAAATAATTCTTTGTGTAGTATTGTTGTTGTTTTGTAGACCGGCGCTTAGTTTGACAGTGGATGGCCTTTATAGCGCCCAGGTGGCGGTTGACGACCAGTCTTCTGCACAGGTGTCGAAGGCAAAAAAATTGGGCCTTGCTAAGGTGATTGTGAAAGTCACAGGTCAACCTCAGAGCCTTAATAATGCCCGTATACGTGGTGCATTAAGTAATGCAGAGGTCTACTTACAAAGTTTTTCCTTTGCTACGCAGTTAACTAATGGTCAACCACAAGCATTAATAGAACTGGCATTTGATGAATTACAAGTTAATCAATTAATTCGAGGCTCTAGCCTACCTATTTGGGGTGCAGACCGCGCAGCAGTATTAGTGTGGCTGGTGGAAGATAAGCAGGGTATGAGGCAAATTGTAAATGATGATGATCATCCTATGGTGGCCCAAATCATGTCTCAAGCAGACCAGCGTGGTATGCCATTATTATGGCCCTTGTTAGACATAGAGGACCAAGTGTCTATAGACGCCAGTGCTCTTTGGGGTTTGTTTAGAGAAACGATAAAAAATGCCTCTACCCGTTACCAGCCCAATGCTGTGCTAGTTGGTCGAATGTTCCAAGATAGCCAACAGTTATGGCGTGTAGAGTGGAATTTTTGGCTGGACGAGGTTGAACAGCAATGGTCTTCTGAAGGTGCTGATTTAGCTGCATTGGTAGAACCATTGCAAGACCGGTTGTCATCCAGCTTAGTCGCTAAGTTTGCCCTAGCTGCCAATGTTAAAAGCCAAGGTGATGATGCTGTTCAGAGTGCTATATTAAGAGTCGACCAAGTGACAAAATTTGAGGACTACGTGGCCTTAAAAACAATGTTACAAACCATTACTGGCGTAAAAAGTGTGCAGTTACACAGTGCTAGTAATTCTACTTTGGAATTTCTAATAGTTGCACGATCTCATGTTGCTCAAGTAAAATTGATTGTTGATTTAAAGCAGCGTCTGCGTGCAGTCGATGATGTGGGTGCTGAGAAAAGTATTGCCGATGATGATATGCCTGTTTGGCACTATCAGTGGCGTTAACCAGTGGCGCTAATAGAAGGAAGGTTTGTAATGACACAGTCTCAGGCATGGTTACTGATAGCGGTAGGGCTTATTGTGGCAGGTTTGCTGTATGTACTGCAGCCAGTACTAACGCCTTTTTTGGTGGGCATTGGCATCGCCTATTTAGCAGATCCTTTTGCTGATCGTTTGGAGGCTAAAGGATGTGGCAGAACGATGGCAACGGTAATTGTGTTTCTGATATTAACCTTGGCATTTGTGGCTATGATTATTGGCATCGTGCCTTTGTTAGTGAAACAAATTCAAACCTTAGTGCAAATGCTACCGCATATTGAAATTTGGTATAACGCAACGCTGCTGCCATGGTTGCAGTCTGCCTTGGGGCTTGATATCAAAAGCATGCAATTGGATTTAGTTTCAGAAGGGCTTTCAGCTGAGTGGAAAAAAGCTGGTGGTGTGATATCCAGAGTGGTTACATATGCTACACAATCTGGCATGAGCTTTATTTCTGCCTTAGGTTCCATGGCTGTAGTTCCTGTTGTTGCATTTTACCTACTAAGAGATTTTGATCTTTTAACGTCTAAAATTAAAGCCTTATTGCCTATTAATGTGCAGCCTCGTGTTAGTGCGTGGGCGCATGAGAGCAACGACGTGTTAGCTGCATTTATGAGAGGTCAGTTGTTAGTAATGTTGAGCTTAGGAGTGATCTATGCTCTGGGACTTAGTTTTGTGGGTTTAAACTATGCACTGTTAATTGGAATTTTGGCTGGTTTGGCCAGTATCGTGCCTTACTTAGGTTTTGTAATAGGTATTGCTGTAGCCATGATTATTGCCTTTTTTCAGTTCGACAGTTACCTACCGCTGGCTTTAGTATTTGTAGTTTTTTCTGTAGGACAAATGGTGGAAAGTTTTGTATTAACCCCACTTTTGGTTGGCGATCGCATTGGCTTACACCCTGTAGCTGTTATATTTTCAATCTTGGCGGGTGGCCAGCTATTTGGGTTTATGGGGATTTTGTTAGCTTTACCTATTGCTGCTGTGATTATGGTATTGTTGCGACATCTTCATACGGGCTATATAAACAGCCCGTTGTATGGTCAGCAGGATAGTGAATGACGTTAAATGCCGCAAAAGAGATGCCTACGCTGCTGGGTTCTAGCCAACTTTCATTAGGGGTCACTTTAAAACCCCAGCAACAGTTGGGTAACTTTTGCTTTAGTGGTGCACCTGCGTTGGCTAAAACTGTCGAATTGCTGCTGGCTAATGTGCAGGCTGATAGTATTTACGTGTTTGGTGCTGAAGGTGTGGGTAAAAGCCATTTTTTGCAAGGTTGCGTACTTCAAGCTCAAGAAATAGGCTGTGAAGCGGTGTACATTAGCTGTAAGGAACTGGTTAATATTCCTAGCTATCAAGCTAATGAATGTTTGGCAGGCCTAGATAATAATGATTTGCTCTGTGTTGACGACATAGACTGTCTGGTAGCTGATAACCACTGGGCTCAGGCTTGGTTTCACTTATATAACAAATTTATGAAACGGGGCAATCGCCTTGTTATATCAGCTACATCGAACCCAAGAAACATAGACTGCAATCTTAATGATTTGCGTTCGCGCTTGCAGTTAGCTAATGTTTTTCAACTTAGTGCTTTAGATGAAGCCGACAGTGGCCGATTATTACAGGCCAAGGCGAAACAAAAAGGTTTACAGCTAAGTGATGATCAGGTGGCCTATATTTTTTCACGTAGCCCAAGAGGGCTAAACAACGTGCTAGCAGTTTTAGACTTGTTAGATGCTGCCTCATGGAATGAAAAGCGACGCATCACCATACCGTTTATCAAGCAGGTCATGGCATGGTAGTTCAATTAAATGTTTTAACAGGACAAGGACGAAGCACATGGTAACGCGGTTTAAAATTGGCTTAATACTTAGCTCGGTGATGTTAACAGCGTGTTCAAGTGTTCCCAATGGGTCGGACGCGCAGTTTAATTCAGATCCTAGGGATCCATTTCAAAATATTAACCGTAAGGTCCATACATTTAACAGTGTGTTGGATAAAAACGTTTTGGTTCCTGTGGTTAACGTTTACGAAAATGTGACACCAGATAGTATTGAAAAGGGTGTCGGCAACTTTTTTTCTAACTTGAGTGATGTTGGTAACTTATTAAACCACGGCCTTCAGCTTAAACCTAAAAAGGCTGTCAAAGACCTTGGCCGACTGGTGATTAATACAACCCTAGGCTTGGGTGGTATCGTTGATGTAGCGTCTAACTTAGGCATCTACCAGGAACCTGAAGATTTTGGTCAAACGTTAGGCTACTGGGGCGTTAATCCAGGTCCCTATGTTGTGTTGCCTTTTCTTGGCCCCAGTACGTTGAGAGATACCGGCGCCACATTAATAGATACCAGCTCTAGCCCGATCAGCAGCTATGACCCAGTTGCCCATCGTTTTGTGATATATGCATTACAAGTGGTAGACCAAAGGCGTCGACTAGGTGAACTGGAATCGCTTATTAGTGGTGATCCGTATATTTTCATACGTGAGGCCTATTTGCAGCGTCGAGAACACTTGATAAACGACGGCGCGCCAAGTAATGATGACGATTTTGATGATTTTTAGTGTCCACGACTAAAGTTGTACTTGTCAGCAGGCACTAAAGAGCATATTGTTGCGCTATTAGACCCCCTCAGTGGGTCTGGAGTAAGTTGTAATATGGAACCTGACGTCAGTCAGATCCTGATCGTAGCTAGCGATCTCGACCTTAAACATAAAATTACCAAACATTATGCAGCACGTAATTTCCATGCGACTGCAACTAACGACCCGTTACACGCATTAGACTATCTGACTAATGCCATGGTGAATTTGGTGTTGTTCCAATATCATCCTAAAGATCCCACTTTAACGGCATTGCTACAAGATATGCTGGAAAAATGTGCTGAAGTTCCTCTTATAGTCCTCACCCATATTGATTCTGTTGGCAGTATTATTAACATGCTGCGTTTAGGTGTGACTGACGTATTTGATTTGCCCCTAGACTCCATGTATGAGCTGGATCAGAGCGTAGTGCGGCATGTGAAAAAGTCTGCACTATTTTATGAGAACTTACAGTACCGCCAAGAGTTGGAAGTAGTGCACAGGCAAGTGAATAAAAATCTAGCTGAACTTCAGCAAGATCAGATCGCCGGGCGCTTAATTCAGCAGCGCATGATGCCACCTGAAGAATGTAGTATTAATGGCTTGAGTATGAATCGTTACATGAAGTCGTCCCTTTATTTAAGTGGTGACTTTGTAGACCATATTCGTTTGGATGAAGATCGTGTTTTGTTCTATTTGGCTGATGTCTCTGGCCATGGCGCATCTTCTGCATTTTTGTCTGTGTTACTAAAAAACATTACCAATCGTCTTGCTCGTGAGTGCCTTGAATCTGATGATAAGGGCATCATTTCTCCGGCAACTGTGGTGGCTCAGATAAATAGTGAATTACTTGATTTTGACATTGATAAACACATGACTGTATTCATGGGCATGCTAGACCGGGGCAACCATATGCTAACTTATTGTGTGGGTGGACATCTACCTATGCCACTATTGTCGCAGAATGATCAGGTTGAATATCTTCTGGGTTTGGGCAGTGGCTTACCTTTAGGGTTGTTTGACGATGCCCAGTACACCGACCTTACGGAACAACTAGAGGAAGACTTTAAGTTGTTGTTAAGTTCTGATGGCATTTTTGAAATATTACCCAGTGATCAACTAGCAGACAAAGAAGAGCAACTACGTAAAGTGTTACAACAATGTGGCAGCCGTTTAGACGGCTTAGTCGATGCATTAGATATAGACAACCTCGATGCTGTTCCTGATGATATTGCACTATTGAGCATTTGTGGAGAAGCCCATGCTTAAGGGTAGGATTGTAGTAGCGGATCAGGATGGTACCCATGTGATCAAATTTTTGGGTGATGTTCGGTTAACTCTGTGCCCAGCTTTGGATCAGTACCTTGATAATGTTTTTAATAGTCGCCACTTTAAGACTATTCTCATTGATTTAACGCAAACAGAAGGCATTGATTCCACCACTCTTGGCATGTTGGCTAAAATGTCGATACGTATGAAGAAAAAAATGGGTTTTGTGCCCACTGTAGTATCGATAAACGACAATATAACCCGTGTATTATTAAGTATGGGATTTGATAAAGTGTTTGTGTTGGTCAAACACTTAGATGAAGAAGCAGAACCAATGAAAGAGTTGGCACAAGGGGATTTTTCAGACCTAACAGTGCAGCAAAAGGTGCTAGAAGCCCATCGCACGTTGATGGGCATGAACAAAAAAAATCACCAAGAGTTTAAGAACTTGGTGGACGTACTAGAGTGTTAGTGCCTAATTTAACTCCAGTACGTTAAGAGGCCTCTAAGCCAATAAAGCCTCTAGCTTCTCTTGGTCTCTGGTAAAGTTACGAATACCTTCTGCTAGTTTCTCTGTCGCCATAGCATCTTCATTATGCATCCAACGAAAGTCTGCTTGGTTAAGTCTTACTTTAGGCTGAGCTTCCACTACTTGTTTACAGTTTAACTGTTGAATCAATACACCAGAATCGTCTGCTAAGTCCTGCATTAGGCCAGGGCTAATTGTCAAACGGTCACAACCGGCTAGCTGTTCAATTTCTTGTGTATTTCTAAAACTAGCGCCCATGACTACTGTGCTATAGCCATGCTGTTTGTAGTAGTCAAATATCTTGCCCACAGATATAACCCCAGGGTCTTCTGATGGCACAAATCCATCTACCTTCATAGCAGCTTTATACCAGTCCATTATTCGGCCGACAAATGGTGAGATTAGGTAAACACCTGCTTCAGCACAAGCAATGGCTTGGGCAAAACTAAACAATAAGGTGAGGTTACAGTTTATACTCTGCTCTTCAAGTTTTTTGCCTGCTTGGATACCTTCCCACGTAGACGCAATTTTGATTAAAACACGGTCTTTATTGATGCCTTGTTGGTGGTAGAGGTCAATAATCTTTAGGGCACGGGCAACCGTTGCATCTGTGTCGAAGGACAAGCGAGAATCTACTTCTGTGGAAATACGGCCAGGCACTGCGCTGAGTATTTCCTTACCAATAGCAACGGCTAGGTAGTCACAGGTGTTGTCCATCTGAACTAGGTTAGAACCACCTTGTTGTGCAGACCATTGCTTAGCTTCAGTAATCAAATGTGCATATAGTGGCATTTGTGCGGCTTTTAACACCAAAGATGGGTTAGTAGTGGCATCTTGTGGTTGGTATTGTTTAATGGCTTCTAAATCGCCGGTATCAGCTACCACAGTGGTCATGGTTTTAAGTTGTTGCAGTTTGTTCATCGCTGATTATATATCCTTTGTTATTAGGTTTGCATTGGTGCAATAAAGTTTAACCCAACGTATATGAGTAATTTGTTGGCGTATGTTGGTGTTACTGCTGTGGATATTATCACTAAAAAGCAGCGGTAGGGCATGCGCACCAGGGATTCCTTAGAAAATTATAATAATAGCCGACCTTATGTGGTGAAAATAGGTACTGATTATAGCCATGGCACTTTGGCAGCGCTATAGACGTTAATAAACTGGCCAACTGTTACTGTGTTATTTTTTGAACCCAATGCCAAACCTAAATTTCCAAATATCAGCTGATATTTGTGTTTAACGTACCCTCATTAGGCAGTTAGTAGGACTATCGTGCACTTGTGCTGTTATTAGTGGTCACTGCTAAAATGGAATAAATCGTAAAATAAACACTAATGAATACTATAATAGTGCTCAATAGGCAGGAGTTTCATATTTGTTGTTTCTCAAAGATTAAAGTAAAAAACAATTAAATAGAACTGACTCTAACTCAGTTGTTTGATATTTATAAATCAACAAAGGGGATACTTTTGCCTATTTCACCACCTTTAAAAAACTCAATGTAGAACTCTCCAGAGACGGGTTTTATGCTGGATTCAATAGTTTAGTTGCACTAGCATCGAAGATCATTATTGCGTTAGTCGTTAGTTGTCACGGTTTGTTCAACGCTGTCTGTACTATCGGGTATTGGTAAAGGCGTTAAATGGTTAAGTAATATCAACATGGTTCTATCCATGGGTTTATTAATGTTCTTTGCTATATTTGGTTCTACAATGCTGGCAATGGAATTATTAGGCAAAGGTATTTTTACTTATGTCATTGACTTACCAGCATTAACTTACCAACGTTAACCTTCAGCTTCACAGTATTCCCTGCTGACGGTCCAGGTAGCCCCGGCGAATGGCAAGGCTGGTGGTCAATTTTTTAGTGGGCATGGTGGATTGCGTTTGCACCTTCAGTTAGTATTTTCCTAGCACGTATCTCTAAAAACCGGACCATCCGAGAGTTTGCTGTAGGCGCGATCATTGCGCTATCGTTAATGTGTTTGCTTTGGTTTACGTTATTAGGCGGAACAGCTATTGATCTTGAATCGAGTGGTGTAGCGTAATGCTCTAGATTTGCACAAAATCTTAAAGCTCAGCTCTATAAAGTGATTAACGTGATGTTAGACTCTGGTAAGGATATTATGTCCTTCTTGATTGTAGTGTTACTACTAACTTACCTTGTCACCTCAGCTGATTCAGCCGTACTGGTTGTCAACACAATTAGTGCCGGTGGTTCAACCGAGTCTGCTGGTAAGGCACATATCATTATTTGGGGCCCCATATTAACTGTTGTCATCGCATCATTATTATTGGCTGGTGGCCTAACTGCGGTTCAGGCAGCGATGATTACGGGTGCAATACTGTTCTCCCTTATGATGATTTTAATGGGCATTTCACTGCTTAAAGCGTTGTTTAAGGACAGTTTAAGAGACAAAGAAAACACTCACTAAGCCTAATTATAGGCCTATGATTATGCTGAAGAGAGCTTCAAAAACGCCACTTTAATAGTGGCGTTTTTTTTGCATATTTTGGCTAAACAGGTGCAGGCGCAGTTTCTATTAAGTCTAACGCATCATACATTACTTGAATGGTGGCGCTGCTGCCATGAATATGTTCACTAATATGACGCCGCAGAGCACGAGCACCAGGTATGCCTTGGAAAAGGCCCATAATGTGCCCACTCATGTGGTGCAAAGACGTGCCTTTCTCGTGCTGTTGCTGCATATAAGTAAAGTAAGCCAGAGACACTTCTCGACGCTGCGGTATGGCAAGGTTGCTGCCATAAAGTTGTTGATCTACTTGAGTGAGTATAGCACTGTTATGGTTGGCAGCACGGCCCAGCATCACTCCATCCACTTTAGTTAAATGTTGCTGGCAGTCGGCAATGTTATCAATACCACCATTAATGATGATTTCCAAATTAGGAAAATCTTCTTTTAAACGATACACCTTTTCATATTGCAGTGGTGGCACCTCGCGGTTTTGTTTAGGCGACAAACCTTTCAAAATAGCATTACGAGCATGTACAATAAAAGTATCACAGCCACTTTGGTTGACCTGCTCCACAAACCCTGCCAACACATCATAATCATCCACATCGTCAATACCAATACGGTGTTTAATAGTAACTGGAATCTTTACCGCTTCAATCATGGACTGCATGCAGTCTGCAACCAACTTAGGGTGAGCCATTAGGCAAGCACCGATCATGTGGTTTTGCACCTTGTCACTGGGGCAACCCACGTTAAGGTTAATTTCATCATAACCATAGCTTTCACCAATACGCGCACATTGAGCCAATTCGTCAGTATTACTGCCACCTAGCTGCAGCACCAATGGATGCTCCTGGTGGGTATAACTGAGCAGGTAATCTTGGTCACCATTAAGAATAGCACCGGTGGTAATCATCTCGGTATACAACAAGGCGTGCTTGCTTAACAAGCGAGCAAGGTAGCGATAATGCCGGTCTGTTACGTCAATCATGGGTGCTACGCTAAAGCGTCGGTCTAGCCGTGGGGTTAAATCATCCAGAGGCATAAGAAGAGTACTCATTGTTTAGTAGCCTTGGCTACGGTCTACCAAACCGCTAGGGGCTTGGTTATTAGCGATGGCCTGCAGGGTATTACCAATGCTCTTTACACAGGGCTCATATTCAGATTGTGCAGAACTATGGGGTGTCATCATCACCCTTGGGTGTTGCCAAAGTGGGTGTGCTACAGGCAAAGGTTCTTGCTGGTATACGTCTAGCACGGCGCCACGTAAGTGGTTTTCATCCAGCAGCTGTATTAAATCATATGCCATCAGATGCTCACCACGACCTGCGTTAATCACTACCGCACCGTTTGGTAATTTGCTCAAGTTTTTATGATTCAAAATGCCTAGGGTGTCTGGTGTTAACGGTAGTAAGCAGCACAGGGCATCGGTGCGATTAAGAAAAGGCTCAAGCTGTTGTGCACCTGCATAACAGGTAACGCCGTTTAAGTGCTTTGTGTTGCGGCTCCAGCCCGCCACATCAAAGCCATAACATTGAAGGTGTTGGGCAAGTTTGGCCCCAAGTGGGCCTAAACCTAATATGCCTACTCTAAAGTTAGACGCAGCTTTAAAGGGCTGCACTTGCCAGTGGTTTAAAGATTGCTGCTGCTGGTAATAGTCCATATCACGAAAATAATGCAGTAAAAAATAACTAAAGTACTGGTTCATTTGCGCAGCCATACCACCGTCTTCAATACGGTAGATGTCAATATGCTTAGGCACAGCGGCATTCTTTAGAATGGCATCTACACCAGCACCCAAGTTAAATAAGGTGGTTAAGTTAGGGAAACGTTCAAAGAAGTCCTCATTAGGTTTCCAAACAATGCCATATTTCACTTGTTCTGGGTTATTGATATGTTGCCAGTTTTGCACGTTTAGATGAGGGAACTGGCGATTAAATTCCATTTGCCAATGTTCAACAGATTCATCTTCAGTGTATAAAGCACAAGTTATCATCAGACCATTATCCATTTAAGTAATACAAAACACACCAAACCCACCACGATAGTGGTTAACAAGTGTTGTCGCCAAAAACCAACCCCTGCCGCCACTAACGCGGCCCAAAAATAAGGGTTATCTAGGCTCAGGTCTATGTACCCTTGGGGCATCAAAACCAATGGTGCAATAATGGCACTCAACACCACCGGTGGCACGTAGGCCAAGGCCTGCTTAAACCAAAGCGCAAAGCGAATGCGCCCAGCCATAGCAAACATCATATAACGCACTCCAAAGGTGACAAAAGCCATACCTGCAATCATCATAGTTTCATTCATGGCTTGGCCTTCTCTCTATTACCGTTCATGGAGCTAGCGTCTATTTTTCTGGTGCTTGCCGTGCCGGCAATGGTAGCCTTAATTACATTGCTGTTGGCTTTATGCAGCCTCAGTCTAATTTCAATTTGTTGGCTAGCGTAGCCAATTGCAATGCCAGCCAGTGCAGAAATCACTAAGCCTAACTGATTAGGCAGGTGTTGTAATACCATAGCAAAAGCCGCAGCACTTATTACCGCTAGCCACATGGGTTTATTACGTAAGTAAGGAATAATAATACCTAAAAAAGTAACCGACATAGCAAAGTCTAAACCCCAGTTGGTCATGTTGGGGAATAACTCACCCAAACCAATACCCAACCAAGTACAAAACTGCCAGTTACTATACATGGCCACAATAGAACCTAAAAAAAACCAATGCGCATGCACGGTATCAGTTCGGCCTAGATAACGGCTATTAACCACAGCAAAAGACTCATCTGTTAAACCAAAAGCCAAAAGGGCTCGCCACCCTTGTGACAGGTGGATTACTTTATCCACCAAGGCAGTGGCATAGAGTAAATGACGCAGGTTTACCACAAAGGTGGTGGCAATAATAATGATGGGGCCTACACCAGTTGCCAGCAACCCCACAGCAATAAACTGTGAAGAGCCAGCATATACAAATAACGACATAGCCATGGCACCCCATACAGACAAGCCGCTAGGCTCTGCCAAAGTGCCAAAGATAATGCCAAACGGAATAGCACCAATAACCATCGGAATAGTGGCTTTGGCACCGTTAAAAAATTCTGTAAACTGGCTACTCGGCATGAATAAGGCATTAACGAGAAATTAATGGATCATTATACTGCGACTCTACAAAGGAGCAATTGTTTCGCCAACTTTTGCTATGCTTATAGAGTTATTATTTACGGCTGAGATACAAAAATGAACTATTCAGACATCATTAACTTTTGGTATACACAAATACCCTCACGCAACTGGTTTATTAAAGACCCAGCATTCGATACTATGCTTAAGCGCCGCTTTAATGGTATTCACCAGCAAGCTGTAGCAGGGGAGTTAGTACACTGGCGACAAAAGCCACTGGGTAAACTGGCCGAGATCATAGTGTTAGACCAGTTCTCTCGCAACATGTTTAGAGACACACCCAACGCATTCTCACATGATAGCCAAGCCCTTGTGTTGGCCCAAAGTGCCATTGAGCAGGGTGCAGACTTAGGTTTACTGCCTAAACAAAAGTCTTTTATGTATATGCCCTTTATGCACAGTGAATCTGCAGCCATACACCAGCAAGCAGTAACGCTATTTAACCAGCCTGGTTTGGAAGAAAATCATAATTTTGAGCTTAAACACAAAGCTATAATTGACCAATTTGGTCGTTATCCTCATCGTAATGAGATTTTAGGAAGGTACTCAACACAAGAAGAGCTGGTGTTTTTAAGCCAGCCGGGCTCTTCTTTTTAGGCGGGTTAGAGCTGCGGTTTATATACATCACCTTTTTTTTGAGGACCAAGGGGTACTTAGTGCTTTTTTCCAACCAAATAAAAGGTTGCAGTGTGAGCTGCAAAAAAACGCAATAAAAGTGTCACTGTACTGCGGGTTATGACAGTTTTAAGTAGGTCATGCCTTTGTAATAATCCTAGCGTGGTTTTAACTACTGAATGCGGCCCTAAAAACTAGCATTTCCTACCAACTTCCCTTATATTGTATACAATATTATGTACAATTTAGGCGAAAGCTCAATGACTGAAGAATATCCCAGAGATTTGATTGGCTATAATGGCCGGCCTCCCAAGGTCGAATGGCCCAATAAAGCCCGTGTGGCCTTGTCTTTTGTGCTTAATTACGAGGAGGGTGGAGAGCGCTGTGTATTGCATGGCGATAGCGAATCTGAAGCATTTTTGTCTGATATTATTGGTGTGCAGCCATACCAAGGTGTGCGTCACCCTAGCATGGAATCTATTTACGAATACGGCAGCCGTGCCGGGGTATGGCGTATTTTAGACCTATTTAAAAAACACGACATTCCTCTTACCATTTTTGCCATTGCTATGGCGGCTCAACGCCATCCAGAGGTGGTGCAACAAATGCACTTTAGTGGGCATGAGATTTGTAGCCACGGTTTGCGCTGGATAGATTATCAATACATGAGCCCAGAGCTAGAGCGTGAGCACATGCTAGAAGCTATTGAAATACTGACGAAAATTACGGGCGAGCGGCCTTTAGGTTGGTATACAGGGCGCAATAGTCCCAATACTCGAGACCTAGTCATGGAAGAGGGTGGTTTTGCTTATGATTCTGATGATTACAGTGATGACTTGCCGTTTTGGAGCCGTGGATCAGAGGGCAAAGGTAAACCTCATTTGGTGATCCCTTATACCTTAGATACTAACGACATGCGTTTTGCTACGCCCCAAGGGTTTCATACTAGCGAACAGTTTTTTCAATATTTAAAAGACGCCTTTGATGTACTTTACGAAGAAGGTGCCACGGCTCCTAAAATGTTGTCTATTGGTATGCATTGCCGTTTATTAGGCCGCCCCGCACGGCTTAAAGGTATTCAGCGCTTTTTAGAGTATGTAGGCCAGTTTGACGACGTGTGGTTCGCAAGGCGCATCGATATTGCCCGCCATTGGCAGCAGTACCATCCTGCCAGCCTAACCGAAAGCGAAAGCCAAGAATATCAGGGGCAGAGTTAACATGACGTTATTATCTACCTGTACGCCTAGCCAAATGACGCGCCAAGCGTTTGTGGAGCACTTTAAAGACCTTTACGAACACTCGTCTTGGGTTGCAGAGAGTGTGTTTGACCTAGGTTTGTCTGCTAAGTTGGATGATGCCGAAGCCTTGCTAGCTGCATTTCAACAAATAATGTTGGCTGCTACCAAACCTCAGCAGCTAGCCCTTATTTGTGCTCACCCAGATTTAGCAGGTAAAGCAACTGTGCGAGGTGAGCTCACTGCTGCCTCTACTTCAGAGCAATCAGGTGCAGGCATTAGTGAATGCACTGCAGATGAATTCGCTCGATTTACACAGCTGAATGACGCCTATAAAGCCAAATTTAGTTTTCCCTTTATTAAGGCAGTGAAAGGCAGTGACCGGCATCAAATTTTAGCAGCCTTTAAAACGCGCATTCATAATGGCAGTGATGTTGAGTTTGCCCAAGCCCTTACCGAAATTAACAAGATAGCCAGCTTTCGCATGGCTGATATGTAACTAGCTTTGATTAAAAGAATATTGGAATATTAGATTAACAGATTTATAGGAACCCTTATGACCCAGACAAAAGAACTTCAGCGCCCTAATAACCCTTATGTACGTATGACCAATTTGGCCGATGCGCGCTTAGGTGCTGAAGCGATTCATTGTACCGATGATTTTTTTGCCGACATGAACCGTATGCTGCAAAACCACGACCCGGTGTGGAAAGAAGGGGTTTACGATGACACTGGTAAGTGGATGGACGGCTGGGAATCTCGCCGCAAGCGCCAACAAGGGCACGACCATTGCACTGTGCGCTTAGGTTTGCCGGGCCGTATTCGTGGCCTTAACATTGATACCAGTTTTTTTACTGGTAACTATGCACCTAGTGTGTCGTTAGAAGCCTGTTACATAGCTAAAGGTGATCCTACAGATAATACTCAATGGCAAGAAGTGCAGCCTGCGTTAAACCTAAAAGGCGACAGCCACCACATTCAGGCCATTAACTGTGATGACGTATTTACCCATGTGCGCTTTCACATGTACCCAGACGGCGGTGTTGCCCGGTTACGTATTTATGGCGAAGTTGTTAAAGATTGGGCTGCACAAACTGATGCATTAGTAGACCTTGCTGCCATGGGCAATGGAGGCCGTGCGTTGTTATGCAGTAATGAACACTTTGGCACTATGGACAATATTTTGGCCCCAGGCCGAGGTATTAATATGGGTGATGGGTGGGAAACTGCTCGCCGCCGCATTCCAGGGTTCGATTGGGTGATTATTGCCTTAGGCCACGCTGGTACAGTAAGTGAAATAGAAGTGGATACTGCTCATTTTAAGGGTAACTTCCCAGATTCCTGTTCTATTCAGGCAGCCTTTGTAGAAGGTGTCAGTGACGAGCAAATGGCGGCCCAAAGCTTGTATTGGCCAGAATTATTGCCTTCTCAAAAGATGAGCATGGATCAGATTCATACTTACACCAATAGCAACACTAATGAAGTAGCCAACCTTGGGCCAGTCACCCATGTGCGTTTAAATATTTTCCCAGATGGTGGTGTTTCCCGCCTGCGCATTAAGGGCCGTATTACACATGCTGTTGCTGCAAAAGGCGACGCATCCTAATGGCGGCTTCCATTACTATTGAAGCCTTAACGGCGCAAGCTTTCGCAGATTTTGGTGACGTGATAGAGGGCAATAAAGGCGATGGTTTTGGGATTAATCAAGGTTTTACCTGGCGGCACCATAAGTTGGCTACAGTGAGCACAGACCAGCCTGGCGACGATGCTATTATTAGCATATTCAGTAGTAAAAACCGGCCCATACCTATTGCCATCAACATGATGGAACGTCATCCATTAGGTAGCCAAGCTTTTATGCCGTTAAGCGCAACACCGTTTTTAGTGGTGGTTGCCAAGGCAGGGCCAGAACCTACATTAGCTAACCTAAGGGCCTTTGTGACCAATGGTAAGCAGGGGATTAATTATGGCACTGGTGTATGGCACCATCCGTTATTAATTTTAGCGCCACAGCAAGATTTTTTGGTAGTAGACCGAGCCGGCGAAGGCAACAACCTTAACGAAGTGATGTTTAGTGAGGGCCAGTGTGGCCAGCTAGATGTAACAGACCTTATTAATCAATTAACCTGACTTAGTTTAGTTAACTTAGTTTAAATAACAGTAGAGAATAATTATGGAAGCTCATTTATTAGAGTGGTTAAACTTAACCCTCCGCTGGGTGCATGTGATTGTTGGCATTGCTTGAATAGGTGCCTCTTTCTATTTTGTTTGGTTAGAAAATAACCTAGATCGCCAAGTGAAAAACGAAGAATTAGCTGGCGAGTTATGGGCTATTCATGGCGGTGGTATTTATCACCTGCAAAAATACAATTTAGCGCCTAAAACCATGCCTAAACACCTACATTGGTTTAAGTGGGAAGCATACAGCTCGTGGATTTCTGGTGTGCTGTTGTTAAGTGTAGTGTATTACCTTAATGCGGCTACCTATTTGATTTTACCCGGTTCTCCTGTGTCTCCTGCGGCAGGTGTCGCTATTGGTTTGGGTAGTTTGTTGGTGGGTTGGTATGTTTATGACTTGTTGTGTAAAAGTCCATTACGCCATCAGCCATTGTTGTTAGGTGTAGCGTTGATGTTATTTTTAGTGGCAACAGCATGGGGCTTTAGCCAGTTTATGACAGGGCGAGCGGCCTACCTGCACGTTGGTGCAATAATAGGCACCATGATGGTGGGCAACGTATTCTTTATTATCATGCCTGCTCAAAGAAACTTAGTAGGCGCCATAGAAGCAGGTACCACGCCAGATCCAGCCTTGCCTAAAAATGGTTTACTACGTTCACGCCATAACAATTACCTTACTTTACCAGTGATTTTTATCATGGTGAGTAGCCATTACCCAAGTACCTACGGGCACGAATGGGGCTGGGCCATCTTGTTAGGTTTATCTCTGATAAGCGTAGCAGTACGTCATTACTTTAACACTCGCCACAATGGCCAGCAGTTTGTTTGGGCCTTGCCTGCAGCTGTGTTAGCACTGTTGGTAATGGCCTATGTAACGGTACCAAAAGCGCCTCAAGCTAGTGCTAAAAGCACTCCTGGTGAAGTACCCGTTAGCTCAGACCAAGCCTACGCCATTGTGGCAGCCCATTGCGCCGCGTGTCACTCAGCTACGCCTTCGCATGCTGCGTTTTCTACTGCGCCTGGTGGGGTCATGTTTGACACTATTGAAGAGATTAAGCGTGCTAAAGATCGTATTTATTCACAATCTGTTGCCAGCCACATTATGCCCCTTGGCAATAGCACAGAGATGACTCAAGATGAGCGTGACCTGCTAGGCCGTTGGATTGCCAACGGCGCTAACGTTAAATAAAGGCCAACACGGAGAACTATTATGGGATTTTTAACCACACACGTATTAGATACGGCCCAAGGTTTACCGGGCAGCAATATGTCAGTAAGCCTTTATAGTATTTTGCATGGAAAGCGTACGTTATTAAGCCAACAAATGACAAATAGTGATGGCCGTTGTGATGGCCCGCTGTTGCAGGATGAGTCTTTTTGCGTAGGTATATATGAGTTAGAGTTTGATGTTGAAGCGTATTTTAAGCAAGCCAATGTTGCGCAGCCAACCCCTGCATTTTTAAGCAACGTTACTTTGCGTTTTGGTATTGCCCAAGCAGCTGATCATTACCATGTACCGCTATTGGTTTCGCCTTACAGTTATTCTACTTACCGAGGAAGTTAGTCTAATGTCTCAATCGTTAGCTAAACTGCTGCCTGAAAAGGTTCTTAAACAAGAGCCTATACACCAATCTGAGCAGTTACCAAAAAAAGACGCGAATATGGATGCCTACCGACAGTTGTTCGACGGCATCTTATCTCAGCGCCTAGCGCCTGGCACTAAGCTTAATGAGGTAGAGCTAACTCAGCTATTTGGTGTAAGCCGCACGCTGATCAGGCAAGCCTTACAGCGTTTACAGCTAGAGCAGGTAGTCGAAATTCATAAGAATCGGGGTGCGTTTGTTGCGGCCCCAAGCCCAGATTTAGCACAGCAAATACTGTTAGCAAGGCACACCATAGAGCTCGCTGTTGTAAAGTTGGCGTGCAATCGCTGTAAACCTCAAGACGCACAAAAGCTGCAGTACATGATAGACCTAGAGCAAAGTGCTATAGATCAAGGAGACATGGCTACAGCCCTGCGTCGTTCGGGTGAGTTTCACTTACAGTTAGCTATAGTAGCCGGTAATCAACCATTTGTGCATGCGCTAAGGGGCCTGATTTCACAAACGTCGCTTATTATCGCAATGTACAGCCACGGTGGAGGTAATGCTTGCGCTAGGGATGAGCATAGCCATTTGTTAGCAGCAGTACGTGACGGAGATGAGGCGCAAGGCCTACAGTTAATGGCTCATCATTTGGGCCATATAGTATCAGGCTGTGATTTTACTCAAAGCCCTCAGGTGGCAAATTTACAAGGGGCATTTGCCCACTTAAGTATTGCTGGTGGTGGATTAGGCAGCGGTAACACAGTAAAATAGTATGATTGTCTCAAGTATTTACTTAGAGCGTTCTAATTCTAATACATGGCCATAACGCGCCAAGGTTTGCTCGTTGATGGAGTAGAGCGAATCTAATAGGTTCATGTGCATGCTGCCAGGGCCTAAAGATTTGTTTGCGGCAAGTTCTGCGGCTACACCCATAGTGAGCAAAGCTTGAACGGCAGCATCAAAAGCGTCGTGATCTACGGCCATAAAACATGCCATAAATGCAGTAGTGGCACAGCCCATGGCCGAGATGCGGGTTTGCATTTCATGGCCGTTGGCTATCATGATGGTTTTTACACCGTTGGTTACTATGTCTGTTTCGCCTGTTTGGGCAACTACACAGCCTTGTTGTAAGGCTAATTCTTGCGCAGCCATAGGGCTGGAAGAACCCGCCAATGCCTTTATTTCCATTGCATTAGCACGGATAACGTGGGGCCTATGTTGTAAAAGTTCCACAGCATAAGCACAGCGTTTCTTAGAAGCGTGCACCGATACTGGGTCTAAAATCCAAGGTTTAGAATAATCGTTAGCTGCTTGAATCGCCGGGCGAATAGCGGCCTTACGGTTGTTATCTAATGTGCCAATGTTTACTACTAGAGTGTTAGTAACCGACACTAATTCGGTAATTTCTTCTACTCCCAAAGTAAAGCATGATCCAGCACCTACGGCTAATATAACGTCTGAGGAAATGTCTTGTGCCACGGTGCTAGTAATGCAATGCACTCTTGAACGTTTACGGCCTAGTGCAGAAAGTGCTTCTGTAGCACCTTTGGCGTAATGAGCGGTCAGTTGATTCTGGTGGGCACTAATCGACATACTGTTGGACATAATTATTCCTTGTTTGAAGTCGTAGGTAGCAAAATTACAAACTCATTCTATTCTCGCACATGCGCTTAACTCAGGAAACAGTTGGATAGGTAAGGATAGGTAAATTGCATCGGATAAATCATGCTTTTTTAGCTAACTAACGCTATGATTAATCCTTCACTCTATACACAAGGATTTATGTTATGACAATTGCAGATTTGGGCCAAAATTTAACGGCCTTATTTTTCTTCATGGTGGCTGTTCTTATCATCTTTAAAGGTATACGTATGGTGCCTCAAGGATATAACTGGACCGTTGAGCGGTTTGGCAAATACACGCGTACATTGGCTCCAGGGTTGCATTTGCTAGTGCCTTTTATAGATACAGTGGGCCGAAAGCTGAACATGATGGAGCAAGTGTTGGATGTAGACCCTCAAGAAATTATTTCATCAGACAACGCTCAGGTAATGACAGATGCTGTGTGTTTCTTTCAGATACAAGATGCAGCCAAAGCTGCTTATGAAATAAATTACTTAGAACGAGCGATGCAAACGTTAGTAATGACCAATATCCGTGCCGTATTGGGGTCTATGGAACTTGATGAAATGTTGTCTAACCGTGAACGTATTAATGGCAGTTTGTTAGCCAAGGTGGATGACGCTACAAACCCATGGGGAGTTAAAGTAACGCGCATTGAGATAAAAGATATTGCACCACCACAAGACTTGGTCACCGCAATGGCAAGACAAATGAAAGCCGAGCGTGAAAAACGTGCACAAATTTTGGAAGCTGAAGGCGAACGCGAAGCAGCTATAAAAATAGCTGAAGGCCAAAAGCAGTCTGAAATTCTTAAAGCAGAAGGTCAGCTAGAGGCAGCCAAGCGCGAAGCAGAAGGTCGTGAGCGTTTGGCAGAAGCTGAAGCTAAAGCTACCCAAATGGTGTCAGCAGCAATTCAAGATGGTGATTCTCGAGCTATAAATTATTTCATTGCCCAAAAATATATTGATGCGTTAGGTAAATTAGCTGCATCTGACAACAACAAAGTGATGATGATTCCTCTTGAAGCCAGTAGCGTGATTGGCTCAGTTGCGGGTATCAGTGAACTTGTTAAAGATATGAGTAGTAAAACGTCATGATAGAATTTTTTGAAGCCATGCAATTTTGGCACTGGATTATTTTAGCGATAGTATTAATTGCTGGTGAAGCCCTAGGTGCTGCAGGTTTCTTATTAGGGGCTGTCATGGCAGCCTTTGAATTGGCGCTTATTGCTTACATTTGGCCTGACATGTCTTGGCAGAAACAAATTTCTTTGTTTGCTGTGTTGGCTTTGTTATGTTCGGTGTGGTTTTGGTATCGCTTTAAGAGCTTTAACCAAGAAACTGATCACCCTAAATTAAATAACCTTGCAGCTCAATTGATCGGGCGTGAGTTTGCTCTAACCCAACAAATGACAGGCGGCCAAGGCAAGATGCAGGTGGGCGACACACTATGGCGGGTAGAGTCTGATACCAATTTTTCGGCTGGCACTCAGGTTAAAGTGACCGGCAGCAGAGAAATGGTACTATTAATTGTTAAAGCAGGCCCGTAAAGCGTTTATTTTTTTAGGCTAAATAGCTGGTCTGCGGACCAGCGACCAGCGCCGTAAAACACGACAACTAACATCATTAACCCCCATAATTGGTGATCTAAAAAACCATTCTTCCATATGGCAGGGTATGAGATAACGGCCACTATGTTAAAGCTAAACAAGGCTAATGCCATTGGCCTTGGGGAAGTTGTTTTACTGTGTGCCCGGCTAAATGAACCTCAGCTACTTGATGCCAATCGATACTGGATAAATACTGGTATGGGTTGGTGTTCATGTTGCTACAACTCACAAAAATATTGTTTAAGTCTAGTAATAGTTTGCAACCGCTATGTTTACTGAGTTTGTTGAGCAATTCTGGTTCGCTCATGTCGGCATGTTTAAAGGCTAAGTATGACGAAGGGTTTTCAATAAGTATTTCACGGCCTAATAGTGTTTGGGTCTGATTTACTCGGTTTATCATGTGCTGTAGGGCCTCGTTTGTGCAAGACAGGGGCCGTAAGTCGTTATAAAAGCGTCCGTTTAGTGAGCTCCAGCTTAAATGTTCAGAGATTAAGCTAGGTTCAATCTCATCAAACAATGTTCTTAATGATTTAAGGTGATCTAGGTTAAGAGGATCTAGGTTAAGAGGATCTAGGTTAAGAGGATCTGATGACCCTAATGATAAGCCAATACCATGACAGCTAACGGCATAGTTATTGCGTATATGGCGCAGTTGATGGCGCCTTTTGCTATTTTCTTGTAGGTAATTTTCACTATGTACTTCTAGCCAGTCTATGGTTGGCGTACCAAGCATAAAATTCTCAACATGAGGTTGCCTCAAACCAATGCCAGTTCCTGCTGATGGGTGGTGTGGGTAGGCCATGGGTAATGCTCGTGTAAATCGCTAACAGTGAAAGGTAAACATTAAATAAACAGTACAAAAACTAAAAAAGGCCCCACCCGTATTTATATTGTAGGTGGGGGAGTTATTTAACTAGATGTTAACGAGCCACCCGATAAGCGTTCGCACAAGCCAGTAGGAACAGCAGTAAATGCGTCGGTTTGGCCATCGTCAGTTGATGTGCCTACACAAGAAGAATTGCTTGTGGCGCAGTCATTTTGTCCAGCTTTAGCAACGCCATAACACTTCTCTTTTTCAGTGGCTAATGCAGCAGTAGAATTAAGAGCTAGGTCAAGGGCAAACACGCTAGATAGGGCAGTTGCAGCAACGATTTTTTGTGAGTTTTTCATAGGTCTTCCTTTGAGTTTTTGTAGCGAAATGATGTGAATTTGATTCACAATGTTACTTGTTTTACTTGGCACTTAAAGACGTGTTTAGTTTGTCTTGTAGTTACTTACGGTGTTTAGCTTGGTATAGATTCAACAAATATTAAATATATCTTGATTCCATGACTTGAATAGGAAGCTTTGCTACATTTATGGGCTGATTGTGGTTATATAGAGTATGTTAAACGGCAAAGAATTCGCTGCCACACAACCCAGTGTCGTATCAAACTAAGTGGCCTAACCTTTAGGCGCTATGATGCGTGGTTGAAAAGATTTGTATTTATAGTAGCTATATGTGCCCTGTCATAGGGAATTAATTTTTTGGGAGTTAAGTAATGTTTAATAAGTCCGATCGTATCAGTGACTTTGACCCGGAACTTTGGGCCGGTATCCAAGAAGAAGAGCAACGCCAAGAAGATCACGTAGAATTGATCGCTTCGGAAAATTATACGAGTACTCGCGTAATGCAAGCCCAAGGCTCTGGCTTAACCAACAAGTACGCAGAAGGTTATCCTCATAAGCGTTACTACGGTGGTTGTGAATACGTCGACAAGGTTGAATTATTAGCTATAGAGCGTGCCAAAAAATTGTTTGGTGCTGATTATGTTAACGTGCAGCCTCACTCAGGTTCACAAGCTAACGCAGCAGTATATCAAGCCTTAATTTCGCCAGGTGATACAATTTTGGGTATGAGTTTGGCACATGGTGGCCATTTAACTCACGGTTCACATGTAAACTTTTCTGGTAAAAACTACAACGCCATTCAATACGGCTTGAACGAAGCGGGCACGTTGGATTATGATGAAATTCAGCGTTTAGCAACAGAGCACCAACCAAAGATGATTGTTGCTGGCTTTTCTGCTTACTCACAGGTGATGGATTGGAGTAAGTTCCGTGAGATCACCGACAGTGTTGGTGCCTATCTTCTAGTTGATATGGCACACGTGGCTGGATTGATTGCTACTGGCCATTACCCTAACCCTGTTCCTTTTGCCGATGTTTGTACTACAACGACCCACAAGACCCTACGTGGCCCTCGTGGTGGTTTGATCGTAGCCAAGGCTAATCCAGAGCTTGAGAAGAAGTTTAACTCAGCCGTATTCCCTGGCCAGCAAGGTGGCCCATTGATGCATGTAATTGCAGCTAAAGCGGTAGCGTTTAAAGAGGCGTTGGAGCCTTCGTTTGCTGACTATCAAGGTCAGGTTTGTGTTAACGCAAAGGTGATGGCGAAAGTATTCCAAGCGCGTGGTTACAAGATCGTTTCTGGTGGCACTGAGAACCACTTAATGCTGGTTGACCTGATTGCCAAGGGTATTACAGGCAAGGCTGCTGATGCTGCTTTGGGTAAGGCTCACATCACGGTCAATAAGAACTCTGTGCCTAACGACCCTCAGTCTCCCTTTGTGACTTCTGGTATTCGTGTAGGTACGCCTGCAATTACTTCCCGTGGTTTTGGTCCAGAAGAAGTGCATGAACTTACTGGTTGGATGTGTGACGTGATGGACAACATTGAAGACGAAGCCATTAACACAGAAGTACGCGGCAAAGTTTCTGCCCTTTGTGCGCGTTTCCCTGTTTATAAGTAAGCTATTTTAAGTAATTAAAAAGGCCTCGATTGAGGCTTTTTTTATGTGCTTTGATTGATGGAAGAGCAGTAATCTATGCTTTACTTGGTTATAGTATTGCATAGAAATCTAATTAAAGAGGTGAATTGTGGCAAATTTTAAGCCTATTCTTAGCCGTGCCCTGCAACGTAAAGAAGGTGAAAAAGGCCTAGAGGCATGGGTTTTTGACCCCTTATCTAAGGCAGAATTCTTAGCTCAAGAAGATCATCGGTTTTTATCCATGATGACCAAAGTGGTTTTTCAGGCGGGTTTTGTATGGCGGGTTATAGAAAATAAATGGCCAGACTTTGAAACTGTGTTTTTTGATTTTGATCCGCAGAAAATGGTGCTGCTCAGCCCTGAACAGCTGGAAAAGTTTGGTAAGGACGCACGCATTGTTCGTAATATGCAAAAAATAATGAGCGTGCCTCAAAACGCCAATTATATCATTCACCAAAGCCAGGAATTGGGTAACTACGCACAGTTTTTACAACAATGGCCTGAAGACGACCTGGTGGGGCTTTATCATCACTTAAAACAAGCAGGATGTCGCCTTGGTGGTATGAGTGGTCCTCGAATGTTGCGCCAAATGGGCTTAGATACCTTTATGCTTAGTACGGATGTGGTCACTTGCTTGCAGGGTGCGGGGCTTGAAATTGCCGATCAGCCTACTAATAAAAGTGACTTGGCTAAGGTGCAGGGCTGTTTTAACCATTGGCGTGATCAAACTGGGTTCTCCTTCACCCGCTTGAGTCGCATTTGTGCCAGTTCTGTTGGTGAAAATTATAAGCAATAAAAAAGGCCTTAAATGAGGCCTTTTTTTTGTTGAATTACTTTGGCTACTTGTTAGCTATTTATTGGCTACTGGTAACTCAATGTTGTGATGGCGGCACGCAGCGACCATTGTGTTGTACAACAAACAGGCAATGGTCATTGGTCCAACACCACCTGGTACAGGAGTGATTGCACCAGCTACCTCTTCTGCACTTTCGAAATGAACATCACCAACAAGTTTGGTTTTACCTTCTGGTGTTTCGATGCGGTTGATGCCAACGTCAATTACAGTTGCCCCTGGCTTAATCCAAGAACCCTTAACAAGCTCGGGAACGCCGACCGCTGCAACCACAATATCGGCCTCACGTACAACAGCTTCAATGTTCTTGGTGCGAGAGTGAGCAACAGTGACGGTACAGCTTTGCTGAAGTAAAAGGTTAAACATTGGTTTGCCAACGATGTTGGAACGGCCTACAACGACGGCGTTCATGCCCGTTAGGTCACCATGGTAATCTTGCAGCATCATTAGGCTGCCAAGAGGTGTACACGGAATCATGCCGTCACCAACAGTAGAAAGCATGCCTACGTTAATAGGGTGGAAGCCATCTACGTCTTTAGCGGGGTTAATCGCTTCAAGAACCTTAGCAGAGTTAATGTGCTTAGGTAATGGCAGTTGAACCAAGATGCCATTGATGGCTGGGTCATTGTTCATGTCGTTTATGAGATTGAGCAAAAAATCTTCTGACGTAGTTACTTCTAGCTTATGTTCGATAGAGGTAATACCACACTCTTTGGCTTGTTTGCCTTTGCTGCGGACATAAACCTGGCTGGCTGGGTCTTCGCCTACTAGTACAACTGCTAGGCCTGGAACGATGCTGTGGTCTGCTTTAATTGTAGCAATTTGACCGGTCATTTTTTCACGTAGTTTAGCAGCGAACTGCTTGCCGTCGATAAGGTGTGCCATGATGGATAGCTCATGTTGGTGATAAAAAACTGCCCAATTGAGGATTGCTCAATGTTGGGCCTACAAATTTGATCAACATTTTATCTTAATTTTGATCAGCATGTTAGGTCATCTATCTATAAGTGCCGGGTGATGATGTGAATGTATCTAGTGCCTGACGTGAATATGATTCAGGGTACATGGGTAAAACTCAAGTAAGGCAAGGGTTTGCTAGTGGTATGATAGATTCTCGTTGTCTAGCTATAGGTAGGCAAATGAGTCGCGTTTCGACAACGCTTTGTCGTAGGGATGTTAGCCCAAAATGGCCATCCTAGATAATCTAGCGGCCATATATTGTCATTCGTTGAAGCCTCAATGTAATGCCATTTTTTTCTGCAGGAGTGAACCTATGTCCGATGACCAGTATGAAGAAGACCTTGACCTCAATAGTCTTAGTGACGAAGAGCTTACGGAGCAAATGCATGACGACCTCTATGATGGTATGGAAGACGAAATTGCTCAAGGCACAAACATATTGCTAGGTCGGGGCTGGATGCCTGACAGGGTGCTGAATGAGGCCCTCGTAGGCGGCATGAATATTGTAGGTGTTGACTTTCGTGATGGTATTTTGTTCGTACCAGAAGTACTAATGGCTGCCAACGCCATGAAAGCTGGTATGAAGATACTGCGTCCGTTACTAGCAGAAACAGGTGCGGAGCCCGTTGGTAAGGCAGTTATTGGAACAGTTAAAGGCGACATCCATGACATTGGTAAGAACCTTGTAGCCATGATGTGGGAAGGTGCAGGCTTCGAAGTGATTGATCTTGGCATCAACTGCCCCGTAGACAAGTACTTGGCTGCTTTAGAAGAGCACAAGCCTGATATCCTTGGTATGTCGGCGCTACTTACTACCACGATGCCTTACATGAAAGTTGTTATAGATACGATGAAAGAGCAGGGTATCTGTGATGACTTTATCGTTCTTGTTGGTGGGGCTCCATTGAATGAAGAGTTTGGCGATGCTGTGGGTGCAGATGCCTATTGTCGTGATGCTGCCATAGCAGTAGAGACAGCGAAGAAGTTTATCGCTGCCAAGCGCGCTGCTTAAAGGCATTTGGGCAACCCATGCAACCTGCCAGCCTACTAGTTATTACCTGTGGTGCCATTGCTCGAGAAGTGATGGCAGTTGCAAAAGCCAGTGGTTGGCAACACTTAAAAGTGACACAGATTCCGGCTGAGTTACATAATCGGCCAGATAAAATACCTGCAGCGGTTGAGCAGAAGTTGGCAACATATGCATCGGAGTATGATCACGTTTTTGCGGCTTTTGGTGATTGTGGTACTGGCGGAATGTTAGATAAAGTATTGGATAAGTACAATATACAACGCTTATCAGGTGCCCACTGTTATGAGTTTTACAGCGGCAGCGAAAATTTCTCGGCTATGGCTGAGCAAGAGCTAGGTACATTTTACCTAACAGACTACCTTGCCAAGCATTTTGAACAGCTCATCATGGAAGGCATGGGCTTAAACAAACATCCTCAGCTGATTGAGATGATGTTTGCTCATTATACAAAATTGGTTTACCTAGTTCAGGAACCGAATCGGCAATTAGATCATTTCGCTGAAATGGCTGCCCAAAAACTGGGTTTAAAGTATGAGCGAGTGGAAACTGGTTATGGCCAAATGGCTAATGAACTGGGCACTCATTATAGTAATTATATAGCAACTACACGGAACAGGTAATTAAATGGCCAAGTTAACTATCGTTATGTGGCGCGACATTCCCGCCCAAGTCATTGTTAAACAGGGGCGCACTAGCGCCAAGCGGCCCTTAGAAGAGCGTTTCGAAAAAGCGGTAGATAAAGCTGCTATGCGAGCTGGGCTTTATGGCAGTGACGGCTACTTGCAAGAATGGCGTCGTGATACGACTCCCTGTGGTGACGATTTAGAAGCTGTTTTAGAGGCTACTGTGGCTAAAATAGAAGCCGAATACACAGATGAGCGTTTAGCTGTGTTGGTTGCTGCTGGCGGTATAGCTGATACATAACTGAGTAACTGGTTGCCAAACCTGCCTTATATTATTTTTTTGGAGAAGTACCCATGGCACTAAATGCCGTTGCAGAAAAACAAGCCATTATCGACTTGATGCAAAAAACCTCAGTAGAAGTTACCCCTGGTGGTGCTGTTAAAGTGTCTGACTTTAGAGAGCTATTGCGCCCAGGCTGCTTGGTATACGTTACTTTTTTGCCAGGTTCAGATTTTGCAGATACCGTTGCCACTGTGCGTCGTCTTAAAGACGAGGGCTTTAACCCAGTACCACATTTTGCCGCTCGCTCTATACCATCTGCCAAATTTTTGGAAGAGAACCTTGCGTCACTGCAAGGTGAAACAGGTGTTACCGAAGGCTTATTGATTGGTGGTGGGGTAACTAAACCTGTTGGCGACTTTGCTTCCTCAATGGAAGTGCTGCAAACAGGATTGTTTGAAAAATACGGTATATTGAAGATGGGTTTAGCTGGCCATCCTGAAGGTAGCCCAGACATCAGTGCCGCTGAATGTGCGCTAGCCATTAAAGAAAAGAACGACTTTGCTAAGCAAACTGATATGAGTTTGTACCTAGCTACGCAGTTTGCCTTTGAAGCAGAACCTATTTTTGCTTGGGAGCGTGAAATTCGAGCTGCTGGTAACGAATTGCCTATTCATATTGGTGTGCCTGGCCTTGCGACAATTAAGACGCTTATGCGCCATGCTGCTCATTGTGGGGTAGGTGCATCGGTCCGTTTCTTAACACGCAACCCCATGAACATGGTAAAACTAGGCCTTAAAGATTCATTCTTGGGCAAGTATGTGAATGCGCCTTCCTCTGAACCAAGTCAGCTTATGCGAGACTTAGTAACAGGTATGCATAACGATCCGGATTGCTTGATTTCTCAGTGTCATTTGTACCCATTAGGCGGCTTACAAAAATCTGCTGCATGGATGTACCAAGTGCAAGATGGCCAATTTGAATTAAATGGTAAGAGCTTTACCGTTAAGCATTAAGTTAATTTTAATTTTTAAATTTTTTGGGTCAGATCCTTGGCCATTATTAGACTCTAAAGCAGGTATTTTAAATGACTGATACTATTATCAGCTCCGCTACCAAAGAAGTTGTCATTGGTTTTAATCGTCCTTTCGCAGTAATTGGCGAACGTATTAACCCTACAGGCCGTAAGTTGTTGGCCGAAGAGATGAAGAATGGCGATTACAGCCGTGTCATCGCTGATGCTTTAGCTCAGGTTGCTGCTGGCGCTACTGTTCTGGACATTAACGCGGGTATCCCGCTAGCTGACGAACCTGCTATTTTGGCTAAAACTATCCAGTTGGTTCAAGAATTAGTCGATGTGCCTTTATGTATCGATTCATCAATCATCGAAGCTCTTGAAGCGGGTCTTGCTGTTTACAAAGGTAAAGCCTTGTTGAATTCTGTAACAGGTGAAGACGAGTCTTTAGATCGCGTATTGCCATTGGTTAAGAAATACGGTGCCGCAGTTGTTGCAATCTCAAACGATGAGACTGGTATTTCTCAAGACATTAACGTGCGTTTTGAAGTCGCTAAAAAAATCGTCAACCGGGCTGCCGATTATGGCATTCCAGCGTGTGACGTTGTAGTAGATCCATTGGTAATGCCGGTGGGCGCAATCAACACTTCTGGCCGTCAGGTAATGGAGCTTGTTCACCGCCTACGCACTGAACTTAAAGTCAACACAACGTGTGGCGCTTCTAACTTTAGCTTCGGTTTACCTAACCGTAACGGTGTAAACTGTGCTTTTATAGCATGTGCAATTGCCTCCGGCATGACCTCTGCCATCATTAATCCGTTACATGCTGAAATAATGCTAGGTGTGCGTGGTGGTAACCTAATGATGGGCCATGATCCAGAATGTAAGGAGTGGATCAAAACTTATCGTGAGCCACTTGCTGATGGAATGGTTGCTCGTGGTGGTCGTACTGGCGGTCGTCGTCGTGCTTAGGTTGGCATGCGCCAACGACAGATAATTAAAAGGGCCTCATAGGCCCTTTTTTATGAACAGAGCGTACGGTATGTCGCGGTGACACAGATGTCATGGAGCGGCCATTTACAGGACCTAAGGTATGCCGCAGTGAGATGGAGCGGCGCGCAAATTTAGAGAACATTTGCTGTGTGGGTTATTTTTAATGCCCAATCACAGAAAAATTGAGATAGAGCTATGATTCAAAATAATACCGATGATGCTTTAGTAGTATTTACTCCCTCCGGCAAGCGAGGACGGTTTCCAGTGGGTACGCCTTTATTACAGGCGGCTCGTTATCTTAATGTTGATATAGATTCTGTGTGTGGAGGTAGGGGTATTTGTGGCCGTTGCCAAATTTTTGTGAGTGAAGGAGAGTTTGCTAAATTTGGTATTACTTCTACTGCAGATAGCTTAGAACCTATTACTGCGCCAGAGCTAAAATATGCGCAGCGACGTGAACTTAAGTCTGGCCGACGTTTAAGCTGCCACACTAAAGTACTTAATGACATTGTAGTAGACGTGCCGGCTGAGAGCCAAGTACACCAACAAATGGTGCGTAAGGACGCAGAACATCACGATATTGAAATTAGCCCGTTAGTACGTTTATATTATGTGGAAGTTCAAGAGCCAGATATGCACGACCCATCAGCTGATTTAAGGCGTTTATTAAACGCTTTAGAAGCTGATTGGCAGCTATTGAATTTGTCTTGCGACGTGGCTTTGTTGTCTACGATCCAACCTATTTTGCGGAAAGGAAATTGGGGTGTAACAGTTGCTGTGCGTCAAGGTGAGACCATCGTTGCGCTTTGGCCTGACCTCAAAGTTAACATCTACGGTGTTGCCGTAGACGTAGGTTCTACGACTATTGCAGCTCATTTGTGTAACCTATCTACTGGTGAAGTAATGGCCACTTCAGGCTGTATGAACCCACAGATTCGTTTTGGTGAAGACCTTATGAGCCGTGTTTCTTATGTGATGATGAACCCAGGCGGCGAAGTAGATATGACTAACGCTGTGCGAGAGTCAATTAATGTTCTAGTAACAGATCTAGTGAAGCAGGCTGAATGCGAAAAGACAGATTTATTAGAAATAACCTTTGTTGCTAACCCTATTATGCACCACCTGTTGCTGGGTATTAACCCGGTAGAACTTGGTGGAGCGCCGTTTGCCTTAGCTACAGACATGGCGGTAAATACCTTGGCACGTGACATGGGCGTACACATGAATCCGCAGGCGCGGGCGTATCTGTTGCCGTGTATAGCAGGGCATGTAGGTGCAGATACCGCAGGTATGGTATTGGCAGAACAGCCTTATAATCATGATGAAATGACCTTGTTGGTAGACGTAGGCACCAACGCAGAAATCGTGTTAGGCAACCGTCATCGTTTAGTGGCGTGTTCAAGCCCTACAGGACCAGCGTTTGAAGGGGCTCAAATTAGTTGTGGTCAACGTGCTGCGGCAGGGGCTATAGAGCGTATTCGTATTGATGCAGTTACTTTAGAGCCACGTTTTCAAGTCATTGGATGTGAATTATGGTCAGATCAACCAGGTTTTGATGAGGCGACCAAAAAAACGGGTATTACTGGTATTTGTGGCTCTGGTATTATTGAAGTTGTGGCCGAAATGTACCTGTCTGGGGTTATCAACCAAGATGGTGTGGTAGATGGTAGCCTAGCTGCCAAAAATCACCGTATTCAACCAGACGGGCGCACTTTTTCTTACGAAGTGATGCCGGCTACGGAGACCCGTGGCGCTGTTAAAATCATGCAGAATGACATTCGTGCCATCCAGTTAGCTAAAGCTGCGTTATACGCTGGTATTAAACTGCTGATGCAATACCAAGAGGTAGGTAAGGTCGATCGTATTCGTTTTGCTGGTGCTTTTGGTAGCCACATTGATGTGAAGTACGCCATGGTGTTAGGTTTGATTCCTGATTGTGCTTTAGAAGAAGTTTCTTCTGCCGGCAATGCTGCCGGCACTGGTGCTAGGATTGCCTTACTTAACGAGGAAGCGCGTACAGAGATTGAACAGGTTGTGCGCAACGTTGAAAAAATAGAAACTGCTGTAGAACCATACTTTCAGCAACTATTTATTGATGCTATGGCATTCCCTAACAAGGTCGATGCCTTCCCAGAGTTGAAAAAAGTAGTGACCTTGCCGCCAGTTAAAGCAGCAAACGCTAAAACAGAAGAAAGCACAAAAAAACGACGTCGACCTAGAGTGTAAGTAAAACTATGCAAACCAATAAGCCTAATAATCGAGCACGTTTGGGGGTGATGATAGGCATCGCCCTAAAACTCTTTAAAAGCGTTAAAGTATTTAAAGTGGCTTTAGTGGGTATGGCACTATCTGGCTGGACTATCATGCTCAGCTTTGAGTTTGCTGTAACGTTACTGGCTATCTTAATGTTTCATGAATATGGTCATATCCGTGCTATGAAACATTTTGGTATACCCACAAAGGGCATCTACATCATTCCATTTGTGGGTGGTGTTGCAGTGGGTGACAGTCCAAAAACGCATTGGCAAGATCTATCCATTGCCATGATGGGGCCCGTTTTTGGCTTAGCCATGAGTGTGGTTTTTTTCATAGGTTTTGTGATCACAGATAATCATTTTGTAGGTCTGGTGGCTTCAGTGAGTGCATTGTTAAATCTGGTTAACTTA
>MDSY01062499.1_pt1 | contig 47160 bp, 29 predicted proteins | sample 811131 | NCBI WGS metagenome assembly MDSY01 (sample SAMN05326643, study PRJNA326480) | marine metagenome | isolation source: seawater | place: Atlantic Ocean: South West | collected 2010
CCAGGCGGTGCCACGTCGGCGGTCCACAAAGCGCCGCGCGGACCCGCACGCAGACGCCTTTTCTCACGAGTCGCACGCCGGGTTCGGATCCTCGTACGGGAGCACGTACATCCCGCCGCGATGTCGCCCGTATCGCTCGCACCGCACCGTGCGTGTAGGGCCCTCGCGCCGACCGTGGGACACGCGCCAGCGAATCGTCGTCATCGCTTTTTGGGCCAGAGACGCACTCGAACGCCCGACGCGCCCCGCGCGGTCGCCCCGAGCGTTAACGTCGAATCCGGCGCCGTGGATCCCACGAGCGCGTCCGACGGCGACGGCTTCGTCCTGGATTCCAGCGGATTCGCGCTCTCACTCGGCGAGAACGGCTACGCGGACGCCGACGCCGCAAAGCTCGCGACCCGAGACGTCGTCGCCAGCCGATACACAGCCGGCGCGTCTTCGTCATCCGCCGCCGGCTCCGAGTCCCAGTACGTCCCACCGGGCACCACCTTCGAGGCGCAGTTCGACCCCGGCCCCGCGGTTGCATCCCTCGCCATCTTCATCGCGTTCGCCGTGGTAAACAGGCGAGTCGCCGCGGCGGTGGATCGCAGGCAAGACAGGGAACGCGCCGAGGAGGACCTGCGGCAGTTGCGTCTGAAGTCCTTAGACGGCAGCGCGGACTTCGACGATGTCCAGGAGGCGGTCGACCGGTTGGAGCGCGCCAAGTACGAGGAGGCGGCGGCGAGGGAGATGCTATCGTCGATCGGCGGGGTGGAGGCGAGGGTACGAATGCCCCAGCCGCTCGGGAAGCCCATCTCGCAGGTGGAGGCGGAGGAGGCGGACGTGGCGGAGAGGATCGCCAAGATCAGGGAACGGAGGCGCGCCGCGGAAGGGGACGGCGGCGATGCGGGCGCGGAATCGGAAGACGCCGAGAGTGAGGACGCCGGGATATGGGAGAGGCCGCTGCCGAAAAAGAGCGAAAAGAGCGAAAAAACAGACGGGCCGCCGGCGTGGATGAACTTCACCGTGGGCGTCGTGCTGACCATGCTGACGTGGAGCTTCGTGGGCGTGACGTTCAGCGAGGACCCCGCCGTGGGACCCGCGATCCCGCCCGAGGAGCTCCAACGGCAGATGGAGATGAGATAGGCTAACGTTACCTTTACGCCGCTAGCGCCAAAAACTTTGATAAAACCTTGGCCAAAAACGCCAAACGACGCCGTCCCTATCTACCCCTAGCTAGCTACTCTCCTCGACGCACCGCGGGCATCCGCACTCGAACCCGTACGCGTGCTCCAACGCCTTGCGCCTGGCCTCCATCGACGCGTGCGCGTCGGTGTAACATATGGTGAGTTCATCCCCGCGGGGAATCTCGGTTCGGGTCCGCAGCGTCATCGACACGTCTCCGGATGTCCACGCGACGTCCACGTTCGGATCACAGCTGTGGTTGAACAGCGACGGCGCCAGGTACGTCGCCGTGCCCGCCGCGGCGCCCGTCTCCGATGACGCCAACGCCGCCTCCAGGACATCCTTGAACGACGATGAATCGTGCGAGTGGTGGTCGCAAGAATCGGTCCCGCCGCAGTCGTGACCGTGATGATGACCGTGACCGTGGTCGTCGATTGGGTGCGCGTGTCCGCCCACCGGCGGCGGTATCTCCACCCTGAACGCGTTCAGATGCATCCTCGATATCACCCCGACGTACCAGTCCGCGGTGATGTCCTGCAGCAACCCCGGATGTCCAAGTTTCCCGCGAGACACCGCGACGGTTCTCGCCAGCGCTAGACGAATCATGGCGTGCTCATCTAGCCACTGCTCGGGCGCGACTCCGGGTGGAAAGTTCACGCGCAGCAGGGCGTCGGCGTCGGAGGTCGACGCGGTGCCTTGTGCGACGGCGTACGCCATGCGCGCGGCGGCGAGCGGGAACTTGAGCCCGTGTTCCTCGCAATGCCTCACCAGCGGGGCGATGGTGTCACCGGCGGAGGTCTCGGCGTCGTGGTAACTCGCGTGCGCCTGCGCCGCGCATGGCTCGCCGCAGAAGTGACCGGCGGCGCCCCCGCCGCCCCGCCCGCCGTGCGTGGGGACGCGCTGCTCCGGTGGGACCGCCGTCAGGGGTTTGAGGCAGTGGTAGCACGACGTGCGGAGGTTTGCGAGCGTCGGGTGCGCCACGAGGGGCTGCGCCCTGTGGATGACTTCCCCCGCCGCGAAGTCCCGTGAGGCGTACACGCCCCTCCCCGAACGCTCCGTGTGGCCCACGAGGACATCGAGGGTCGACACCTCGGCGTCCATCCGACTCACTCGTGGGGCGGTCTCCGCACTCGCAGACGAGCATCGCCGGAGGAACCGGCGAAGCGCGGCGGCGGTGGCGCGCCGAGATTGCGTCATCGAGAGTGTCAACTCTTCTTCGGTGCGCACGCATCACGAAGTCTTCGAGCCCTAACGAACTAACAGCACTACTGACCGCGCGCGGGTCGAGGATGCAGTCGGCTCTCACCGCGCGAGCGATCGCGCCGCCGCCGCCGCCGCCGCCGCGAGCGGTCGAGCGGTATCGTCGCCGGCGGGTTCGAGGCACACGCACGACGACACACGCGTCGTCGTCGGGTCGAACCGATGGGGGCGAGGACGACGCCCCGAAATCATCTTCGCGCGATCGCGATGATCGGAGCTACACGCGCCGAGCCGCGCTGGCGGGGTACGCCCTCGCGCCAGCCTCGGCGCTCTCCTTCCTCGCCGGCGCGCCCCCATCGGACGCCAAGCTGGAGCTCATATACGACGGCGAGCTCCAGACCGCGTACACGTTCCCGGTGCAGCTGCAGGTCATCGCGCTGCGAGGCTCAGTCGCGACGCAGTGGGAGGGCGAGTTCAACAAGACCATGGTGGGGAAGGGCAAGGCGGCGGTCACAACCGCGCCGTCCCCGGGGGAGATGTTCGACGAGCTCACGCGCACCGCGCCGCCGGGCGGATACCTATCCCCCGCAGACTTCATCGCCGGGCGGACTTCATCGCCAACGATCGCGGCACCTTCGAAAAAGGACAAGAAGAAATCCAAAGGCGCGCCCAAGTTCGCCAAGGCGGACGTCGTCAGCGTCGGCGACGAATTCCTCGCCGCGGCGGTCACCCAAGGCCTGGTCCTGCCCCTGGACACGTCCGTGGCGTACAACGAGTGGTACGCACGGCTGCCGTACGTGTGGAGGGAGCTCGGGACGCGGGATCCGCGAACCGGCCTGCCCGCCCAGCCGCTCAGGCCCGTGAACAACGGCGGTACGTACACAAACACCACGGTCAACATCGCGAGTAACAACGTGAACCCGGCGATGTACGGCGTGCCGTACAGGTGGGGGTGCACGCTCATCGCGTACAGAAAGGATAAGCTGCCGAGCTCGTTACGAGATACGCCGCCGAGGGACTGGGACGACTTATGGCGGCCGGAATTCGCGAGACGGGTGGGCATGGGCTCGGGGCCGCGCGCGATGCTGACCGCCGCGCTGCGCGCCGAGGGGATGAGCGCCAACTCCGACGGGTGGGGCAACGACGGACACGTGCGTGCGCGGCTGGAGTCGTTGCGACGTGAGCAGCTGCTGATCCAAAACGACATCGAGTACCTGCAGGCGCTCGGCAACGGCGACGCTTGGATCGCCGTCGGAGCCTCCGACGATGTCCTCTCGATGGCCAGGAAGTCGTCGCTCATCGGCGTGGTGGTCCCGTCGTCGGGGACGACGCTATTCGCGGACGTGTGGTGCGTGCCCGCGAGCGCGGCGAGGAAACCGGGAGGCGTGAGCCCGTTACTGAACCAGTGGTTCGATTACACCACCCAGCCGGCTCGGGCGAATTTGCGAGTCGGGTTGAGGGGGGGCGTGGCGCCCATCGTGTTCGACGGGACTGGAATAGACTACGCGTCCATAGGGATGAGCGGACCGGTGGGCGGGTACATCGATTACGACGCCACCGGGGACACGAACGGGACGCGAAGCCTGGGGGGCAAGATTAAGAGGTTCATAACCCGCGACGAAACGGAGAAGGGCGGCGAGTTGATGCAGGGGGGCATGCCCGCGGATGACGTGTGGGCCAGGAGCGAGTTTCTCTTCCCGCTGTCACCGCGCATCAAGGATCAGTACAACGGGCTCATACGCGAGTGGGCTCAGGAGGCGGCGGAGCGCAAGAAGAAGAACAGATAGAGAGAGAGATTAGACCGGTGAACGGCTTCGAGTTCACGGCTCTTAAGCGCACAAGAGAAAATGAGTGTCAAATCGCGCCGTCTATTCGCACACGAGGCGCAGAAAGTCGCGGTCGCCGACGAGCAGACCGGTCCCCCCCACGCACACGTCCTCCACCTTGACCCCCGAGTGCCTACTCGCGCCGCTCTCGAACGCCGCCCGGACGTCCTCCGCGATGCTCCCAATCTCCCGGATCTCACAAGGGGTCAATCCGCCGATCACGAACAACACCACCCGAGCATGGTCGCTCGGCTTGGGCTTGGTCACAACCGTGGATTTGAACCCGAGCCGACCCATCGCCGCGCCCACGCCTCCGCGGAGCAACCCGCCGAGCGACGACGCGACGTGGAAGAGGTTCGCGCCAACGCCCTCGTCGTCCGCGCCCGCGCCGATCCTGGCGACCAACTCACGCACGAGCGGCTCGTGCGCTCCGGCGCCTTCCCCGAGCAACGCGCCCGCCGAGCTTCGCATTTCCCGTCGCCCGTGAACTAGTTCACCGACGCGGCGGAGGAAGGAGCCGACGCGATCGTTCGCCTCGAGGCGCAGCGCGGCGAGCTCGAAATCCTCGGGGTCGGCGTCGGGTGGGGCCGGGACCGGCGGCGGAAGGTGAACCGGCGCGGGTCTCCGCGCCGGCTCTGACTTATCGATTTGTTTTTCGTCGCCCCAATCGTCGTCGTCGTCGCCCCATCCGTCGTCGCCCCATCCATCCTCAGCCTCAGCTTTGCGCGACGAGACGGCGGGTTTCACCGGGTCCGAATGAGAACGAGGCGGCGGCGCGCGAACCGACGGTTTCGGCGGCGGCGCGTCGTGCGTGGCCCAGTACTCCGCTATCCGTTCACCCAACTCCCCGAGCCACTCGTACTGTTCCCCCGTCGCCGTCGGTTTCGTCCCACCCTGACCGGCGGGCGGCGCCAACACGGCATCCACGAGCGCGTCGCGAACCGCGGCCTCGTCGTCCACGCTCATAGGGGTACGACGGAGCGCGTGTCGGGGCCGCGGGATGTCGTCGTCGTCGTCGCCCTCCTCGTCGTGAAAGCGGTCGCCGCCACCCTCCGTGTTTCCCGCCTCAGCCGCCGCCGCCATCCCCGCGACGCACAACGCCGCAGCCTCCGCGCACATGCCCGCGCCGGGCCTGCACGGGCCGTACACGTCGCGCAGACAGGCGACGAGCGCCTGCGCGGCGGCGGTGGCGGCGGACCCGTCGCCGCGTCGCCGGTTCGCCGCGGTATGCGCCTCGGCGAGAATAGCCGCTAAACTCGTCCTCCGCCTCCGCGACCAACCGTCGACGTCCGACGCCTTTCCAGACGTTCCAGAAGGCAGACTGGACGCCACCGCGGACGCCAGCTCGAGCAACGCGCGATGCCTCGCGTTCAAACTCGGGTCCTTCACCAGCGGAGCGGCGAACGCCGCGAGTTCCTCCGCGGTCACCGCCGCCCCCGCCCTCGGGTCACCCGTAAATTGTTTAGGTCTCACGCCCTCCGCGTCCGTCGCCTCACGAAGCCACCGCCTCGTAGCGATCGCCGCGTCGTCCACGGACCTCGCGCTGATACCCCCGAGGCGCCTGCACGCCTCCACGTCCCGCGGGTGCGCCAGGACACCGTCGACGCTACCGGGCGCCGCGAAGTCGCGGTTAGCGTCGCCGAGAACCCGGGCGCTCGCAGACGGCAAAGCCTCGGGGGGACCCGTCGACGCTACTGGGTCCGCTGACGCATCGCCCGTGAATGAATCCCCCGGGGTCCCGTTCGCCAGCAACGCGCGGTGCAGGAACCCGTCATCCACCGCCGCGGGCGTGAGCATGTCGCACGTCCTGTCCACGATGACGAGCGCGGCGGTCGTCGAGGGGGGTGGGTACCGACCCGCCTCGGGCGCCGCCGCCGCCGCCGCCGCCCTCGCCACCGCCCTCGCGGTCCTTCCCAGCGCGAAGCACTCCAGCCTCGCGCCCATGTGCGCGCCGAGCGCCGCGAGCTGGTTACCGAGGACGGCGATGCCGGGGGGTACCGGCGCGTGCGCGCCGTCCTCGTCGCCGCCGTCATCCGCCGGCGGCGTCGCGTGCGCTAACGATTTGGGATGAGCGCCGGCGCCTCGGTAGGACGACATCGCGACGGCGGCGCCCGCGGCGGCTCCGTTCGCGGGCATCACGAACGCGCCGCGGGTGAGCGGGGTGAACGGCATGGGGAAGTAGCGCACGTCGAAGGACGGTCCGAGTTGATCGGCGCCTCCGTCGAACGAAGCGTCGGCGTCGGCATCGTCTGACTTTTCGGATTCGGTTTCGCCCCAGTCGTCGCCCCAGCCGTCGCCGCCGTCGTCGTCGTCCCAGCCGCCGTCCGCCTTCGGTGTTGGCTTCTTCGGTGTCCGCCCGGTCTTCTTCGGGGTGGGCGACTTCATCGTCGAAGAGCTCTGCGCGCTCTGGTCTGACATGATGGCGGAGGCGGCGAGTCTCAGATCTCGAACGATGCGCTCGTAGGATTGCCCCGACGCCTGCGCGGCGTGCGGGTCGCCGCTCGCGGTGGCCACCGCGTGCGCCGCCGCGACGTGCGCCTCCTCTGATACCGCGCAGAACACCGCGACGGCGCTCGCGGCGGGGTGAACGCCGACGCATCGAAGCAGGTCGCCCTTCGACCTCTGCAGCAGTCGCGTCGTGAAGATCGCGACCGGCGTTCGCGGATCGACGGGCAGGCCCGCGACGTCGACTGGGGGCGTGGCCTCCGCGACGGTGCCCGCGACGCGCTCCAGCGAGAGCACGTTGACCGCGCCGAGGCCTAGGATGAAACCCGCGCCCGCGGCGTGATGCGCGCACTCTCCCGCGCCTTCGTCCATGTACACCACCGCCCCGCTGATCGCGTGCGCGACGTCCGCGAAGGGACGGCGCGCCAGGTCCACCAGGTCCATCGTGCCGCCGCCCGCGAACATGGCCGCCGCGGCTGGGAGTGTTCGCCCGCCTCGGAGAGCGATGCGGGTCTCTCGCCGCGCCGAGCGCGCGCGCGGTCGAGTCCGAGGCTTCAGGAGTGTGAAGGTACTTTTGACTGGGCACCGAGAGACCGACGCGCAAATTTGCGCTCGTCGGACTGTGAGAAATCCCCGTGAGCGCTCAGCGCGTGTCAGCAAAAACGCATCTCGTGACGCCTTTTCGCGCCTGCCTCTTTATCCGGTCTGCAGCTTTGAAAGTTCGATCGGACGCGCTTCTCATATGCCCGGTGCGCTCATACGCCCGTGCGTGGTTGCTTCCCTTTCGAAGGGGAATCCACCTACACGACCAGCACCAATCGCGCTCCGACGAGTAGGAAGAGCGATGACGGACGCCGTCGTCGCCGCGAGGAGCGAGTCCATCCGCAAGCTCACGAACCTGAAGTCCCCGGTGCCCGCTGACATCGACGTGGCGCAGGCCGCGAGCGTGGTCAAGATCGGGACGATCGCCGCGGCGTGCGGCCTGACCGATGCCGACTACGAACCGTACGGCCACTACAAGGCCAAGGTGTCGGAGAAGGTGAGCGAGAAACTCAAGGCGGAGCGCGGCGAGGGCTACTACGTCGTCGTCGCGGGCATCAACCCCACGCCCCTCGGCGAGGGCAAGTCCACCACCACCATCGGCCTGGCGCAGGCGATGGGCGCGCATCTCGAGAAGGACTGCATCGCGTGCATCCGCCAGCCCTCCATGGGGCCCACCTTCGGCATCAAGGGCGGCGCCGCGGGCGGTGGCTACTCGCAGGTCATCCCGATGGAGGAGATGAACCTCCACCTCACCGGAGACATCCACGCCATCGGCGTGGCGAACAACCTCCTCGCGGCCGCCATCGACGCGCGCGTGTTCCACGAGCTCACCCAGAAGGACGAGGCGCTCTACGACCGCCTCTGCCCACGCAAGAAGGACGGCACCCGCGCCTTCGCCGCGTCCATGCTCGGTAGGCTCAACAGGCTCGGCATCGACAAAACCGATCCCGACGCCCTCACCGCGGAGGAACGCGTCGCCTTCGCGAGGCTCGACATCGACCGCGAGAAGATCTCGTGGCGCCGCGTCGTGGACATGAACGACCGGTTCCTACGCAAGATCACCGTCGGGCAGAACCCGACGGAGAAAGGACACGTGAGGGAAACCGGCTTTGACATCACCGTCGCGTCCGAGATCATGGCGGTGCTGGCCATGACAACCTCACTCGCGGACATGGAGCGCCGGCTCGGCGCCATGGTCGTCGCCCCCAACACCAAAGGCCAGCCCGTCACCGCGGATGACCTCGGCATCACCGGCGCGCTCGTGGCGCTCATGAAGGACGCCATCAAGCCCACGCTCATGCAGACCCTGGAGGGTACCCCAGTGCTCGTTCACGCGGGGCCTTTCGCCAACATCGCGTCCGGCAACTCGTCCATCATCGCCGACCAGATCGGCCGCGCGATGGTGGGCACCGGCGGGTACGTCCTCACCGAGGCTGGGTTCGGCGCGGACATCGGCCTGGAGAAGTTTATGAACCTGAAGTGCAGATCAAGCGGCATGAAGCCCCACTGCGCCGTCATCGTCGCCACCGTCCGCGCACTGAAGCTCCACGGCGGTGGACCCGCGGTGTCCCCGGGCAAGCCCTTGTCGCACGAGTACACCAACGAGGACGTCGAGCTCGTGAAGAAGGGTGTCGTGAACTTGACGCGGCACATCGAGAACACCAAGAAGTTTGGCGTCCCCGTCGTCGTCGCGATGAACTCGTTCCCGACGGATACCGAGGCGGAACACGCGGCGATCAAGGAGGCTGCCATGGCCGCCGGCGCCGACGACTGCGTGCTGTGCACGCATCACGCGGAGGGCGGCAAGGGCGCCGCGGCGCTCGGCGAGGCTGTCGCCAAGGCGTGCGAGTCCAACGCGGACGCCGAGAACTTCAGGCTCCTCTACGAAGGCGAGACGAGCGTGAAGCACAAGATCGAGACCATCGCCAAGGAACTCTACCGCGCCGACGGCGTCGTGTACTCCGAACTGGCGGAGGAGAAGATCGCAATGTTCACCGAACAAGGCTTCGGCAACCTGCCCATCTGCATGGCTAAGACGCAGTATTCGTTCTCGCACGACGCCGACGCCAAGGGCGCGCCCACCGGGTTCACGCTGCCGATCGGCGACGTTCGATGCAGCGCGGGCGCCGGGTTCATCGTTCCCCTCGTCGGCGCGTTCCCCACGATCCCGGGTCTGCCCACCAGGCCGGCGTACTACGAGATCGGCGTGGACATGGAGTCCGAGCAGGTCCTCGGCCTCTCGTAAACGGGGGCGAGTTGACAAAATTCTCAAAATTCTTTTCGGCGTCGTCGACGACGGCTTTATCGATATACCCTCACGCCGCTACTTGCTTTAATAATTATATTTATTCACGGGCGCTACCGCCCGGTTGATGACTAACTTGCCGTGGCCGCCTTGGCCTTCAACGCCGCGAGCGTCGCTCGGCCGCGCTCGCGCTGCGCCGCTTTTTTGTGCTTGTTACTCAGCACGTGCGCCGTGTAGTTGGCCTTGTTGCCGCACTTGACCCCGCCGCACGTGGCGCACGTCCACCGCGTCGGATCATCCACCGCATCCTCCGCCTCCACGTGCTTCGCCACGTCCTCGTCCTTCGTCGTCGTCTCCGCGGGCTTGGGGACGGCGGGTTTTGGTTTTGGCCTGTCGTCTCGTTTGTGTGCCTTCTTGGCGATGCCGTCGCCGCCGGCGCCGCCGGAGCGCTTTCGCTTGGCGCCGGCGCCACTCCCGGCGTCTTCTCCCGCCTCCGCGGCTGCGCGCTTACGCTCGAGTACCTCTTTAAGCCTGGCCCTCGCCGCGACGTCTCTGCGGCCGCCCCCCGCACCGCAGCGGCGGCCCTTTTGCCCCCCCGTACCCCAGCCCTCCTTATTTCCCCCACCGTACTTAAGGCCGTTGCTCTTCACCCCGACGCCCCTGCTCAGGTCTCGCGACGCCTTCGACATGTGCCCGTCCATGGGACCGGGCGCCGGCATCCTCGCAGTCTATACCTGAAAGGAGTGAGACTCGACCGACCCTCGCGTGACGCGGGAGTGAGCCCCACGCGCGCCCAATCGCCGCTTTTCCGGCAATTTCCAAAAAGTGAATTGTTTGCAGTCAATCTTATCCCGGATGGAAAGCCGGACGTCACCGCCACTGTGTGATGCACGCCGCGTGCGCTCTGTCCCGAGTCGCCGCGCGGGCCCGACCGGCAGTGCCACGTGCCCTCAAGGTCGCAGCCGCCGCGAGCACCACCGACACCTCACCCACACGCAGCGTTTCCAGGACGCCCCAGACATCATCATCCGACCGGGTCAGCAGCCAAACGATGACGTCGACGAGCGAGCTTCCCGGGGCGGGCAAAGGAAAGGACCGGTACGTGGTGCACACGCTGGCGGGTTATAAGATCGAGGGCATCAGCGTCGGCGGGCAGGAGACCTGCATCATCCTCCCGCAGCTCAAGATCGCGTTCGACAGCGGGCGGTGCCCGCAGCGATGCGTCTACGCCGACACCATGTGCCTCTCGCACACGCATCTCGACCACGTGGGCGGCGCCGGGCATTACATCGCCACCAGGTCCCTCCTCTCCCTCCCGCCACCGACCGTCCTGCTCCCGGCGCAACGAGCGGACGCGTTCGAGGCGTACGTCCAATCCCTCCGCGCGCTCGACGGCTCCGACCTCGCCCATCGCGCCGTGCCCATCTCACCCGGAGAAACGCACGTCCTGTCCAAGCTGCACTGCGTTCGACCGTTCCCGACCACGCACCCGGTGGCGAGTCAAGGGTACGTCGTGTACAGCACCAAGAACAAGCTGCGGGATGCGTACGCGGGAATGAGTGGGCAGGAGATCAAGGCGGCACGGGACGCGGGCGAGACGGTGACGGATCGCGTGGAGGTTCCCGAGGTTGCGTTCACTGGGGACGCTTCGGGGGAGTGGACAAAGTCGGACCACCCCGTGGCCAAAGACGCGCTGCGTGCCAAGCTGCTGATATGCGAGTGTACATTCGTGGACGATGCCGTGGACGTGGAGGGTGCGAGGGAGTACGGGCACACGCACATAGACGAGTTGGCGGCGGCGGCTGGTTCGTTTGAGAATGAAAAGATTTTGCTGATTCACTTCAGCGCTCGGTACAAGGCGAACGAGGTTACGGAGGCGATGGATGCGCGTCTGCCGGCGGGCCTGAGGGAGCGGTGCGTGCCCATGCTCGTGGGGTTCAGTTGATTACTTATTAATGTCGTAGTGGTGTTGTCAGATTGATACGAGTACGAGTAGAGCGCGTTATGATAGACCCGTCATCACTTTTTCCCTTTTTTGGCAGCCGGGGCTCCCTTCTTGGGCGCGGCGCTGGTGCGCTTCTTGCCACCGGGCGCGGCGGGCGTTGGGACGTCCGCGGGCGGCTCCCACTCCGGCAAGCCCTCCGCGTCGGATGGCTTGATCAGGAACAGCGTGTGGCCGACGCCGCACGCCACCTGGATGACGTGCTTCGCGCCGAGCGAGTCCACCAGCTTCGGGTTGGCGGAGCTCTTGGGACCGTCGGGGCCGTACCCGAGCTCGCCGTTTCCACCCCCTTGGCCCCAGGTGATGGCCTGATCTTCGCCGCACGCCGCGTAGGTGGTGGCGCCGCACGCCACGCTGCGAAGGTTCCATCCCTGCAGGTCCATGAATGGCACCGGGTACATGGTGTTATCGCCGGTGGTCTTGAGCCGGCCGAAGCAGTACATCTGTCCCATGAGCGCCGTCACCCAGCTCGTGGTCTGTCCCGCAGCCACGACGCAGTCCGCGGGGCACAGGTTCCGGTCACCGCCCTGAATCTCCACCATCTTAGGTTTCCACTCGTCCTTCTGAACCTTGTGGCCGAGGCGGCCGTACCCGCCGAAGCCCCACGTGTGGAACCTACCTTCGGCGTCGACGGCGATTGTGTGGTTGTGCCCGGATGCCACCTTGGTGATCTTGCGACCGACGAGCGCGGAGATGACCAGCGGCTGCGGCTGCGCCTCGTACGCGAGCTTGACCGAGGACGTCGCCATGTTGTACTCGCCGTCGGTGCCGTGCCCGAGCTGTCCGTACTGGGGCAGGCCCGCGGAGAGAAGGCGGCCGTCGTCGCCGCAGATCCACATGGTGAACTCGGCGCCGCACGACACAGCTGTGCACGCGCTCACCGAGCACTGGACGGGCGCGAGGCGGTTGTCGTCCTCCTTGGGCTTGGTCCTCGCGATGCTCCCGACGCCGAGCTGGCCGTGCTTGTTGCTGCCCCACGCGTACGCGTTGCCGTCGGCGGTGACCACGACGGTGTGCGACTTGCCGCAGGCGCCGTCGACGACCTTGATGCCCGCCAGCGCCTTGACCTCGGTGGGCGCGGACCTGTTGTCGACGTCCCCGAGGCCGAGCTGGCCGGTCTCGTTCCTGCCCCAGGTGAACACGCGGCCGTCGGTGGCGATCACCATGCACATGGACGTCGCGCTTCCGCCGCACACCTTCGCGATGCTGATGCCCTTGAGCGTGGCGATCCGCGTCGGCTCGATGATGTTCGGGTACTGGTCCTCGTTGTCGGTCTTGCCGCGGCCGATCATCTTCCAGTCGGTCATGCCGCAGAAGAGAACCTCGCCCTCTTTGGGGCCATCGTCCGCCATCGTCTTTCGTCGGTCTACGAGGGAATGGGGGAGGTTGGTGTGTCGGCGGAAGGGCTCGTCATCAGATCATCAAAGTCTTTTTCAAACGTTGTTGTGATTTAACACCCGCGTGTGTGAACCACCATTCACGGGAGAAAGTTTGACCGAGGATGGCGGTTCCAAACGAACTCAAACTGAAGCTGAGTCACACCTCTTCGAAGGAAACAACGCAGCCACTTGAAGGGTCGTCAGATCGAACAAGCGCCGAGGTTCCGGCTTCGTGCCCCCGTTCTTACCCCGTTCAAACACCATGAACAACTTTACCGAGGATCTCACCGGCCTCTCCCGCGCCGACCTCGTGTACAAGGCCAAGCTCGCCGAGCAGGCCGAGAGGTGCGTGCGCGGTCCACCCGCCTGCCCGTACCATTTTCGGCAAAAGTTACAAAAAGCATCTCCCTCTCGCGGCGAACTCTCTGCGCGATTGGCGCGGAAGGGTCGGGGCTCCACGGCGTCGTTCGCCGATCCCCGACCCCACGCGTCGTTCCAACGCGAGGAACACGCCGCGGATGCTTCAGATGACCCGTTTTTTGGGGCACCATCCGGTCGCGACGTGGGCGACGCCGCGCGATCCGGGACCCGATCTCGCGCCTTTGACATATATTCGCCCGTTGTTCCGCGAGGCGGAGGCGTGCCTAGGAGGTCCTCATCGGGAGGTCCGGTGGGGCGCCGCGCCGGTGTTGACGTCGTGGATGCCGCGCGGGGGCCGTGATCCGGCGTGGATCCGTCCTCCCGGATGAACCTCGAGGCGACGGCGCGCGGGAAAACGGAACCGCACCACGTCCCGCGCCAGATCGCGCGTCCGGCCCCGTCCCCGCCCCCTCGGCTTCCCCGCCAGACTGGCGGTACCCTAAAAATGGCAAAATTCATTCACGCCACCTCCAGCCTCTGACCTTTCCACCCTTCCTTCTCACTACCCTAAACTTAGGTACGACGAGATGATGGAGTACATGAGCAAGGTTGCCGAGAGCGGCTCCGGCGGCGCGGACGCCGAGCTCTCCGTCGAGGAGCGCAACCTGCTCTCCGTCGCGTACAAGAACGTCATTGGCGCGCGCCGAGCGTCGTGGCGCATCGTCAGCTCCATCGAGACGAAGGAGGAGTCCAAGTACACGAAGGAGTCCGACGTGGTGCGTCTGATCCAGAAGTACAAGGGCAACGTGGAGAAGGAGCTGAGCGACATCTGCGACCGCATCCTCAAGCTGCTGAGGGACCACCTGGAGGAGACGTCGTCCTCGGGCGAGAGCAAGGTCTTTTACAAGAAGATGAAGGGCGACTACTACCGTTACCTCGCGGAGTTTAAGGGTGGGGAGGCACGGAAGAACGCGGCGGAGGAGACGCTTCTGGCGTACAAGGAGGCTGAGAACATCGCGTCCAACGAGCTCGCGCCCACCCACCCCATCCGCCTCGGCCTCGCGCTCAACTTTTCCGTGTTTTACTACGAGATCCTCAACGCCCCCGAGCGAGCGTGCGACATGGCCAAGAAGGCTTTCGACGAGGCCATCGCGGAGCTGGACACCCTCGGCGAGGAGTCCTACAAGGATTCCACCCTCATCATGCAGCTCCTCCGCGATAACCTCACGCTGTGGACCAGCGACATGGCTGACGAGCAGCCCGGGGGTGGCAAGGAGGACCCCGACGCATAAGTAAGTTGTCGGGGAGGGAAACGAACTTGGGCGGGGCGAAAAGACGGCGCGTGAACACGTGGGCGAACACGGCGCGCGACCTTTAGATGATAAAAACAAACCATTGTGAAGAAGCGCGAGAAGCGCAGACATCAAACAACTCTGTGTTGATCGCATTCCAAAAAATATCACCCTCTCTCAATCGTTGACCAATCGTCCTTTCCTCTCTCTTTTCCACCCGTGAACCCGGACCACGGAAACTCACGTCGACATCGTCGCCTTGTGCCCGCCTATGACTGGCCGTTCCTTGCGCTTTGGCGCGTCCTGGTACAGCAGCCCGAACAGGATGCAAAACACGAGCGCCAGGATGGACGCCGCGGTGGTATCGTTCGGCCAGACGATGACGGTGAAGGCGATGGTGGCCATCTTGTTCAGCACGCCCACGAGGGTGAAGGTGGTGGCGGTGATGACGCTTCGGGTCCTCCATCCGCTGTACGAGATGCCGACGCCCATGACGCACGACGCGATGAGCCAGAACCAAGCCCCGTCGCCCATCTCCGCGTCGCCCACGGCGCTAAACTCGCCCGTGACGAAGAAGAGGAGGATCGTGGGCGGGATGGCGAAGGCGTTGGTGTAGAACACGCGCTCCCACTGTGTCATCTCGATCTTCTCCGTCATCCACTTCCCGTACGTCATCTGCAGCGCCAGGAGCATCCACCAGATGAAGAGCCAGACGTAGCCGACTGTCCCGTTGACGTCTACGCCCGAGTCGAATCGAATGTAGAGGCCCGCGAAGCCGACGACGCCCGCGAGGGAGAGCGTGGATCGCGCGGAGGGAAGGGAACGCCCCATGAAGGCCCACTCGATGATACACACGATGACGGGGAGGCATGACCTCGCCGCGATCACCGCGCCGACGTTGGTCAGCATCAAGGCTTTCATGTTCGCGAAGAGACCGCCGGCGAACATGACGGTGTACAGGACGAACGGCACCACCCGCGTTCGGTCCATCGGGCCCATGACGTTGGCGCCGAACATCTGCAACACCACGACGACCGCGGCGCTCACGAACAGCTGCGCGCCGGACACCACCGTCGGTAACGGGAGCGCGCCCACGGCGAGCTTGTTGATGACCAGCATCGTCGAGGAGCACCCGCTGTACGCGAGGATCCAGAAGAGCTTCTCCGCGAGGCCCACGGGTGCTGGCGCCATGTTTACGATATGTACCCGGTCTAGATGCCCTCGGCCTTCTCGAGGTTCCTATTCAAGCGAAGACCGCCTCCTGTCGCGGGGGTGATCCGGTGTCCCTGTCGGCAGACGCCTCGAAGGAGTGAGCAGATCGATACCGATCGTACGGCTCTTGGCTCTTGAGGGCTTTGAGTTGCATGCACAAGTTTTTGTGACAGACAAGGCATATGCTTTCGACGTATTCACGGTTACATTTACTTATTTCCACGTATTCTGTATAGGTTTTGTTCGTGGGGAGTTGAACTCGTGACCATTTCATTTCGCGCACGAGGGCGCCATGGCCAAGGAGGCCGTGGGCTCGGTCGACCTCGATGCGGTCGTCAATCTGGACGACATGGAGCGCGCGGCGGAGCGCGTGATGGACCGCCAGGACTTCGATTACTTCGCGGGAGGTGCGAGGCCCGCCCCGTCCCGTCATCCCTCGGACCGATCCACTGATTGTTCCGACACTCCGCGATGCCTTCCCTCCCTCACTGACGATGAACCTGATTGGCGTATCTCCCTTCCATCGACGCAGGCGCCGAGACCGAGTCCACGCTACGAGGGAACCGCGCCGCGTTCGGCCGCGTCACCATCTGGCCGCGATGCATGGTCGACGTCTCCGACGTGAACATGACGACGCACGTCCCGGCGCTCAGTCTGCGAAACCTCTCGGCTCCCATTCTCATCGCGCCGGTCGCCATGCAACGCGCGGCGCACCCTGACGGCGAGTGCGCCGCCGCACGCGCGTGCGCCGCGCACTCCATCCCCTACTGCGCGTCGCAGCAGTCCACGACGGCGATCGAGGAGATCGGGCGGGCGGGCGGCGACGGGCCCAAAATGTTTCAGCTCTACGTCCTCTCCGATCGAGACGCGACGGCGAAACTGATACGGCGCGCGGAGACGATGGGCGCCATCGCGCTGTGCATCACGGTGGACGCTCCGGTGTTGGGCAGGCGGGAGCGGGACGTGCGGAACAGGTTCAAGCTCAAGGCTGGGCTGAAGCTCGTCAACGTGGAAAACAATCAAAATGCAAAAAATGCCAAAAGCGCCGATAACCAAACAAAGTCGGCGGTGGACGCCAAACGCGCGCAATCTGCCATCGCGCGTCGCATCGGGGGCCGCGACGCGAGCCTCAGCTGGGACCACCTCGTGTGGCTGCGCACGGTCACGAAGCTCCCGATCGTGTTGAAAGGAATATGCACCTACGCCGACGCGAAGCTGGCCACACAGGCTGGCGTCGCCGCGGTGTGGGTGAGCAACCACGGCGGCCGTCAGCTCGACGGGTCCGCGGCGACGCTGGACGCGTTACCCGAGGTGGTCGCGGGGGTGGCTGGTGCGTGCCCGGTGATCTTCGACGGGGGTGTGCGAAGGGGAAGCGACGTTTTGAAGGCGCTCGCGTTGGGCGCGGATTTGGTGGCGGTCGGGCGGCCGTGCGCGTGGGGGTTGGCGTGCGGGGGCGAGGTAGGGGTGGGCAAGGCGCTGGAGCTGCTGACGGAGGAGCTTCGCGTCGCGATGACATTGGCGGGGTGCGTCGACGTGAAGGCGGCGAGACGGCGGGGTTTGGTGCAGCGTTTAGGGGAGAAACCGCCGCGTTGTAGGCTGTGACGAGGGGCGCGACTTAGCACGAATGGAGAGGACTATTTTTCGTATTCGCCAGCCATCGCGGTCAGTCGTTCGCTCGCTTCTCCGCCGTCTCCCACAGTCGCAGCGCCACGAGCGACGCGATGTTGACGCACTGCGCCGCGACGATGGGCGCGGGCAACTCAGCGGGCGCGATGAGATCCGGGAAATCGATCCCCAGCACAATCTCCGCGCTCGCGATGAGCGTCACTCCTACGTCTCCCAGGAACGTCCCCGCGAACAGGCCGGTCGCGGTGACGGGCCCGCCCACCGCCCACAGCAGCGTCAGCGCCTTGAGCGGCGTCGTGAGCTCCGCGAACGAGCCGACGCCGCATGCGGAGGAAACCGGCCCGGCGCCGAACACGTCCGGGACGTGCAGCAGCCCGCCCGCGAGGAAGAGCGGGCCGAGCACCGCCCTGTACCGTCGCAAGCCGTCGGCGGCATCTTTGGGCACCAACGAGAAGCCGCCTTCGACGTCGTCATCGCCCCGAGACGATGCGCGGGTCCGGACGGCGGACCGGGCCGACGCCGGCGTCCTCGCCCGTGTGGGCCGCCCGCCGATGGCGACGCGGGGTCGCGATATCGACGACGCGGATGCCGCCAGCATACTCCCCGCGCGGTGTCGATCTGGATAGGGCGGACCGCCGAGCAGCTCTCTTTGGGAAATTTCGTCCGAGTTGGAAAGCGTTTCCCGCTGGACGTAACTAACCCTAGCCTACTCAACCGCCGGCGCGCAGTTCAACCCACGCATCGTACATCAAAAATGTCCCCTCCCCAACACGTCAAGGCTGTTTGCGTCGCGTGCAACGCGGTGGTGCTCATCATGGGCGCTCGCAACGTCTTCTCGCCGGGCACCGTTCTCCCCATCCCCGGCGACGAAAAATTCGTGGCGCACTTTGGCGGGTCCGCGGCCACCCTCTTCCTGATGCAGCTCTTCGGCCTCTTCATGCTCTCCTCCGCCGGCGCCAAGCTGACGACCGTGGTGTACGACGAAGGTACCTTCCTCCGCCAGAAGCTCTTCACCGTTCTCGGCGCCCTCGACCTCCTCCTCGCGTTCACCGTCTTCAACTACAAGGCTCTCGGCGCCGAAGTCACCGGAGGTTTCGTCGCAATGCACGCGCTCGAGGGAGCCGTCTTCCTCCACGACGCGCTGACCAGGGAGCGCAAGGTTAAGCGCGTTCAGCGCAGCGCATCCACCAGGTCCAAGCGCGCCTAGGCATGATCGATCCATCGAATAACAGGGCGCCGGACGGGGCGCGGGGCCTCGTCGCCCCACACGAAATTCTCCACGAATTTGGCCACACGCAAATTTGTCCACGCGGTAATAATAAAACGACGAGAAACTAACAACGAGTGGTGTATCCACCCGGCAATCTACGCGGCTTCATCGCACGCCCTGATTGCCCGCAGCACCGCCCTCGCCTTGAGCGTCATCTCCTCCCACTCCCCGACCGGGTCCGACAACGCCGTGATCGCGCCGCCGCTCCCGAGCCAAACCTCACCGCTACCGGGTTTGACCACGGCGGTGCGGATGACGACGTTGAAGTCAAACCCCCCCGCCTCATTTCGCCCATCTCCCACCGACATGTACCCCACGCCTCCGCTGTACACGCCCCTCGGGCCTGGTTCCAACGTGTCGATGATCTCCACCGTGCGGAACTTGGGCGCGCCCGTCATGGACCCCGGCGGGAACGCCGCGGCGACGCACGCGGCGGGCGGCACTTCTTTTCTCCGATGTCCGCGAACCGTGCTGACCAATTGGTGCACCGACGCGTACGACTCGATCTTCATCAGGCCCGGAACCGACACCGTCCCTGGTTCGCACACGCGCCCGAGATCGTTCCGTAGCAAGTCCACGATCATCAAATTCTCCGCGCGGTCTTTCACCGACGTCGCCAGATTGGCAGCCTCTTTGATATCGGCGTCGCAACCCAACGGCTGAACCCGCGGCGCGGTTCCTTTAATCGGCTTTGCTTCCAGCACGCCGCCGCCGTCTTCGTTCACGCCGGCGATTGTGTCACAGACGTGTGACGACGGCGGGGAGAGCCGGAGGAACCGCTCGGGGGATGAACAGCAAACGGCTAGGACGTCACGCAGGAGACCCGAACCGTCAGCCGTTACGCCCTCGCCGGGGGAGTCGCAACCCCCGAAGCAGAGGTACGCGGCGTACGGCGCCGGGTTGGTCCTTCGAAGCACAGAGTAAAGCGTCGCGGGATCCGGCGCTTGGGGAGGCGTGTTCTCATTCACCCGAACGACGGCACCCTCGGCACCCTCGGCACCGCTCGGGTTCGAACCCACGACCTTCCCTTTCCGTCGGAGCTCGTTCGTGAGGCATACCTCGTACGTCTCCCCGCGGTCGATGGCGCGTTGGCACGCGCTCACGTCGGCGACGTACTCGTGCTCCTCGCGGCGAAATGTGAACCCGCCGGCGCGTGCGTACGCAGCGCCGGCGTCGCAATCCACCGGCGCGAAAGCCTCCTCGCGGCGCATGCGCTCGCACGCGTCCAACGCGGCCACCGCTTCGGCGCCAATCGCGTTTACCAGCCGATCGCTCGCGCCGGGGTCCATGTTAACTTCACCAGACTGTACAGTTTCCGCGTCGACGGCGCCGAGGGCCAAGACGGTCCTCTCCGTCTCAGCCATCCACGTCCGCGCGTCCCCTTCCGCCTCTTCCCTCGCCATCGCCACCATACCCTCCGCGACCGCACGAGCCGCCGCGCCGTCCATGCCGTGCGCCATACCCTCCAGCTCCGCGAGGTCACCGTCCGGGACCAACGCGAGGACGTAGACGTCGTTGTTATCGTGGTCCACCGCGACGACCCTGTCGGCAAAGTACATCGCCGCGTCGGGGATCGGTGACGCGTGCCGCGGGTGAGGGGAGTCACACTCCATACGCATCTCGTACCCGAGGTACCCGACGAACCCGCACCTGAAGTCGAAGGGTAGGTCGCTCAAATCGGACTCGACGTTTTCTTCGTTTTCTGCGACGTTTTCTTCACCGGCGCCCTCCTTCGCTCGACGAGCGGCGGCTTCACCCCACGACTCGACGCGCTCGGCGCGCTCGCATGATCTCGCCGCGAGCCGCGCGTCCAGGTAATCCAGCAGCCGGACGTGCGCGTGCGTCTCCCGCGCGCCGTCCGCGCGTTCCACCGTGAGGACGCCGCCGGCGAACAGGGGCGGAGCCCCGACCCTCCACTCGCTTTGTTCTTCGTCCCCGCCATTGGACTGCGGCTTTGGCAGGGCGTACACGAGCCTTCGCCAGAGATTGCCGCCCCGCCCGCCCATGAACGAGAACCTCGATCGCGGGCACTTACCGGACACCGACGCGGTGGCGCTGTCCAGCCAGAAGGTATCACGCGAGGCGATCGTCTTTCCGTACGGGCCCGGATCAATTTCGTTCGGCTCGGATCCGAAAAGTCGCCAAAAGAGCGCCTCCGACCCGCCATTCACCGAAGCCAACGCGCCGGGGAGACGCATCCACATCAGCCTCGTCTTACCGTCGCCGTCGTCCCGAGGGATCACGGGTAACGAGTCGGTAAGGCCGCCGGGCGCGACGCAAACGGTCGCGGGGTCGATTCCCCGCGGCGCCGAAACCTCTTCGCCCCCGACCCACTCGCTCCTCGCGGCGTTGTGCTTAGCCGCCAACGACGCGAAGTTCCGGTAAAGCCGCTCGCCAAATTCGGAGCACACGCTCTCCGGGTGGAACTGCACGCCGTAGTGCGGCCGGTGCTTGTGACGCAGCGCCATGACCACCCCGCCGGCGTCCTCGGCTCGCGCGTTCTCCGCCGTTTCATTCGCGGGAACACCGCCGCCGTCGCCGCCGGCACCCGCCGTCCACGCGATAGGTTCCAGGCACTCCGGCAACGACTCCGACTCCACCACGAGCGAGTGATACCTGGTCACGATAAACCCGACGCCGTGTTCGTCCCGGGACTCCGTCCCTGACGGGATCCCGTGGAACAGCGGTGAGTCATCGTGCGCGACCGCGTGGAGCCGGCCGTGCATGGGCACCGGCGCTCGGATCACGCGACCGCCGTGTACTTTGGCGAGGCACTGGTGCCCGAGGCACACGCCGAGCACCGGGGTGTCCGCCGCGTTGACTAAGAGGTCCGCGCACACGCCGACATCTTCCGCGCGGTCGGGTGTGCCCGGCCCGGGCGACAGTACCACCCGCGCGAAGTGTCCGGCGGCGATGGACGGCTCCAACTGTTTCCACGTCATGGCATCGTTGCGAACGACGACGGGCGGGACGCCGTCGACGGCGGCGATGAGATGGTACAGGTTGTACGTGTAGCTGTCGTAGTTGTCGATGAGTAAGGTTCGGTTCCCGCGCGGGTCGCACGGGATCCACCCGCCGAAGGATGCGGTCTTGTTGGCGACGTTTCCGTCGTCGTCGGGACCCCGCTTTGTGTCGGCGGGTGGATCCCGGGATCCGTCCTCCTCGACGAGCCGATCGAACGAGTCGTCCGCCATGTCCCCGTCGTCCTTATTCATCGCGAGTGCGTCGACGTCGGCGACGAGATCCCGCGCGCGAGCGGCGTCGAGCGCGCGCCGAAGCCACTCCTCGTCGCTCAGGCTCCCGTCGTCCGGTGGAATCGCGGCGACGTGGTCCATCAGCGGCGACGGTGCCGATGTCTCTGCCTCGGCGGTGGTGACCGCCGAACCGCTCGGATCGTCGACACCAGCCTCGGTATTGTCCATCGCGTGGACGTCTCCTACCTCGGCGGTCATTGGATCGCCGTCTTCCGGATCGAGCGCCGACGCCTCGGTCCTGTCCCGGGCGGTGCGGGGCGCCTCCTCTTGTGGTTCGAACACAGCTGTGTTGCAGATCTCGCAGATCCAATTTTAAGATGCCGTTTCGAGAAGCCGGCGCACAACCGACGGTGAGCGCCCGACGGGCTCACAGCCTGACCTTCCACCCGGCCCCCCGCGGTCTCACCGGTCTAGCTAGACCACCGGCCGCCGGACGCGCGCACGATGGCGGCGAACACGCCCGCGGTCGACCACCTGCTGGCGTCGCTGCAACGTGACTTGAACTCGGTCACCGACGCCGACCGCTCGCTCCGAAGGCGCGCCTTCGACAGCCTGCGGAAGAGGCTCCTGGACGGACCGGACGCGCCAGATCCAGCCGTGCTCTCCGACTTACTCCCCGCGCTGTTCCCCACGCTCCTGAGGGGCTTCACCGACAACGTGGAGAAGGTGCGGGAGAAGAGCGCCGAGCTGGTCAACGATCTTCTCGCGCGATCGACCGATCCACCGAGTCTCCTCCCTTCCCTCATGCCCGCGCTCAAAGCCACGTGCGGGGTCGTGCCGGTCGAGGAACCCTCCGAGGAGATCCGCCTCGGCCTGGTCAACCTCACGAACGCCGCGATCGTCGCGTCGGGCGCGAAATGCGAACCCTTCGCCGAAGAGATCGCCGCGATCGTACACGCATCGATGCGAGATCAATTCCACGACGTCAAGAAAGCCGCGTGCGCCGTCGCGGGCGCGCTGGTATCATCAGGCGCGTCCCACGCCGCACTCACCAGGCACGCGCCGAAGATGGTCAACGCCATCCTCCCCGACCTTCAGCACAGGCACTCGCAGGTGCGCACCGCGTGCCTCGTCGCGGTGGACGCTCTCTTCGACCTCGTGTCGTGCGAGGAGGTGAGCGAAACATTGGCGCCGGGGGTGCGAACGCTGTGCTCGGACAGGACGCCGTCCGTCCGGTCCGCGTTCCACGTCGCGTGCGCGAGGTGGATCTCGTTCGTACCGGGCGTACAAGTACGGGCCGATGAGAAGGACGGGGACGGCGGTGTGATCGACGATGTGAACGGGGACGAGGTTTTAGCGATGGAGGTGGACCCGGCGACTTTACCGGAGGGATGCGGGCTGCCGCACGCGCGGTCGCTGCTCTCGTTTCTGCTCGCAGGCGTGGCGGACCCGGTGGAGGCGAACGGGGTGAAGGCGTTGGCGCTCGTGGAGGCGGTGGGCGCCGCGAACGACGCGGCGCTGGGCATGAACGGAAACGACGGGTCGACGAATGCGACGGGTCCATCAGAGGCGTCGGCGACGCTGCCGCCGCCGTTCACGGGGAGGCCGTCCGCGGCGGCCAGGCGGCTCGTGCGCTCGTTGCTCCCGTCGCTCACGCGCGGGGCGCTTGCGGACGTGCGTGAGTGGACGAGCGGCCAGAGGAACGCCGGCGCCAGGCTCCTCGGGACGATACTCGTCTTCGCGGAGTCGGCGTCGTCGAAGCATCTCGGGGACTTGATCAAGGAGATCGTCGCCGCGGTGGGTGACGACGACAAGGACACCGCGGAGAGGGTCGTGATCGCCGCGAGGGTGCTCGGGGCGCACGTGTCGCCCTCCCATTGGCTGCCCATCGCGCTCGATCACGTCACCGCGGAGAAGGGCTCCCCGGCGTCGAGGGCGTCGGCGTTGGTCGTCTTGGCCGCCATGCTACGCGTCGCGCCCGCCGGGTCACTCGCGGGCGAGCCCATGGCGCAGCTCGCGGCTGGGCTCCAGAGCGAGCACTTACGGAGCGTCATGGACCACCCCGCGGTGCGGACGCAGTTGTTAGCCGCGCTCACAAACGCCGTAGTCGGCGGCGGGACCGCGTGCGAGCCCGCGAGCGGACACCTCTTCCGCTCCTTCCTGCAGATCAGAGCCGCGGAAGGAGGGACCGCGGTGACCGCTGTGTCCGCTGAGGACGGCGTGGCGGATCAATCCCGCGGCGGCTTACCCCCGGCGGAGTCGTCCGGCGCGGCGAGGGGTATCGACGACCTCGCGGCTGCTTGCGGGTTTGCATCCGCCGGCGAGCTTTACAGCCGCCACGCGGGTGATATACTCGATCAACTGGCGGTGGAGCAGGATACGTGGATGGGTGACTGCGCCGGGCAACGCACGCTCGGCGCGCTCGTGCTCGGGGCGCCGCTGGAGGTGCTCAAGCGGGAGATGCGGGGCTTGAGTTTGATTTTAAAATGCGCGATGCACCGCGACAGGGAGCCGATGCTCCGGTTGTCGCTGCTTCGCACGCTGGACGCGGCGTTCGAGTCGCGCGAGCACGGCGTCGCGTTCCATGGCGTCGCGAACGAGGTTGTCGAGCGCATGATCAGCGAATCGCTCATCTGGAAGGCTGGAAAGACGGCGGCGGCGGTGCGATACGCCGCAATCGTCTGCCTCGGCACCATGCTTCGAAACGACCTGTGCCCCAAACGCGACCTTCTCACCGCGATTCAGCGCGGTGAGATCTTACCGCAGATCGGCGCGGCGCTCGAGGAGGACTTCTACGCGGACACCCGGTCCGCGGCGTGCCACGCGCTCGCCATGCTCTTAACACGTTGTGGCGATCGCCTCACCGACGAGCACAGGCGGTACGTCTACCCCGAACTTCTCAAGCGAATGGACGACTCCCGCGACGAGATTCGGATACAATGCGCCGGGGTCGTCGCCGCGTTCTTCGAAGCCATGCCGTTCGACTACGACGAGACGAACGTGGGGTACCTGCTGAAGGGGTTCATGGTACACATGGACGATCCGAACCGCGCGGTGCAGGAGGCGGTTTGTTCGGCGGTTGAAATCGCGGCGGTGAAAAAGCCAGACGCCGTGCTCGAGTCTGTTCGCGCGGCGCGTGACGCGCACCGGGGACCGACGTACCTGGACCGCGCCGACGCCGCCGCGCAAAGGGCGTGAGTTAAGTGTTAGTCGTTTCGCTTGGCTAACTTTCATTCATTGATTGATGACGAGCTACTCTATGATGATGATCGACGACTGACTTCATGGGCTGAAGAAGATTCGTCCCTTGCCGCTGTTGCCCATCTTCCCGCTGTTGCCGGCGGACAGCGACCCGAGCGACCCGTCCCGTCTCAGGCTCGGCCGCATCCCGTTCTCCGATCTATCACCGCCCTGGCCCCTGTTTTCCACGGCGTGTTCCTCGAACTGCGCCACACCTTCCCTCCAGTTGTCCACGGTCATTCCGTCTGGTGTGTACACGCAGCACACGCCGAGCGTCGCCACCTCCCGGACGTTCCGCGCCTCGTTATCGAAGAACAGCATGCGCTCGAACGGCACGCCGCTCTTTGCCTTGAGCCGGTGGAACTGTTCCGTCTTGCTCCGCACCGGGTACACCTCCATGTGATCCACCGCGTCCTCCAGCGTGACGTCCAACCCGCGATTGTCGGCGCACACGCGTAGGAGGCGCATCGCTTCCGAGGCCCATTCCGGTTCGTCCGTCCTGGACGCGTACGCGATCTGGACGTTGGCGCGTCGCCATCGCGGGCGGTTGAGCATCTCCTCGATGGCTATCCGGGCGCCCGGGTGGATCGTCAGCTCCGTCCCGAGCCGGTCCACCACCCGGGTACTCCCCGGAGGGTCGCGGACGAACCGTCCGGCCATCATGTACCTTCTCGTGAACAAAATACGACGTCATACTAATTGCCCATATACGATGATTGAAAGAAACTCACATCTCCGGGTACCAGACTGTGTCGTCGAGGTCGAAGGCGACGAGACCGGGGAGGAGGTCATCGTCGTCTTCGTCGATGGAACCCCGCGCGGTGGACGCCTCCTCGAGCGTACCCCTCGCGAGGGGATCGTCGAATGACGCCCGCATGCGGCTGCTCCGTGCGGCGCGGGGGCGCCCGCCCTTGTGCTGTTGACCTAGCAAGTCAGCGATGGTTCAACACTTTTTTCGGCCCGAGATGACCGACGCGAGCGTTTTTTATTCAGTCTGGGGTCGAACAACGCTCGGCGCAATCTCCACAACTCCAGCGCACGCCGCCGCCGTCGTATCGCCCCGCGAACCCCCGACCGGCCGCCATGGCGATGGACGTCGAATACGAGGAGTACGCCGCCACCACCTCGTCCAAGCACCACGGCTGGAAGGTGATGGTGAGCCAGCAGCACGTCGAGCGGCGTGAGCTCGAAGATCTCGAGGCGAAGATCGCGGCCGTGTACGCCCAGATCGACGCCGGGGACTCCGTCGCGGACCTCACGGCGCCCGCCGCGGTGAAACGCATCAAGGACATGGACCGGCTCGGTATCGGGCACGACGTCGGGATGTACCTGACGTACCCGGAGCGGCGCGGATACGACGTCGAGTACGCCGACACGAACGACGACGGCGACGTCGACCCGTCCGAGGGGACCGCGGTTGGCGAACGGAGCCTCGGCGACGGGGTCATGGTGCGACGCGCGGACCCGAACCTCCGCGGGGAGGACTTACTCCGACGCATGCCCCTCGTCAAGGTGGGCGGTGCCGCCTCGGGAAAAGGGAGCGGGCACGGCGGCGCGCTGCCCGAGCCCGAGGAGGGTTCGGTGCACGTCGGGTCCAACGCCGTCGTGGTGCACAGGGCGGGCGCGGGGCGTGACTCGGGCGATGGGAACAAAAAGGCTCTGACAAGGACGGGACAGGTCGGTCCCGCGGTTGTCAGGCCCAAACGGGAGGTACTGTACGACGTATCGCACGGCGTGGACATGAAACGAATCGCCACGGACGAGGAGAAGGACGCGGCTGTGCTGGACAAGGACGGGAATGTGCCGCGGACCGCGTACAAGGACCTCAGCCTCGTGGACTGAGCACACGTCTGTTTTTTTTTGGTTTTTGGTTTTTGGTTCCGACGTCGAGCGGCGCGGAGAAGCAGGATTTGAACCGATATCCTTTAGGACACGACGATGAGAGGGAAGACGCACCAACCGCTTAACTCGACTTCGCGCTTTCCGCGACTTCCCGGCTCGATACCTCACCTGCGCTGGAATCCGCGTTTGGATCTCGAGAGCAGTTTAGGTCCACATTATTCCGGAACCGGGAAGTCGCGGAAGCAAAGTTCAGCTGGGTCACGAAGTGTAGTGCTACTGCCTCGGTGCAAACTTCCCTCCCATGGTCGTGTTACGGATCAAATCTTGCTTCGAAGCTGCCGCTAGACGCGGAGTGAACGATGACCGTCGGCACGAACGATTGAAACGACCGACTAATACCTAATACCCGACGCGCCCGGCTAATAATAACACCCGCCGTTCCTCGACCAAACGCCTCGTCCTCACTCATCGTCGAACTCGCAGTGCGACGCGGAGAGCAGCACGTAATTCTCGTAGTTCTTTTGGAACCCCGCCGACCGCTCCTCCGTCTCCCCGATCGGAGTCACCGCCTGGTCCATCACAACCTCGCCGCCGAACCCGAGCGAGTTTCTGCGGTCGTTGGTCACGCTGAGCCGGTTAGCCCCCGCGTTCATGAAGGAGCTCCCGGGCAGCTGAACGTCCGCGTCAGCTAACGACGCGACGTACATGTCAACCACCGCACGCATCCACGCGCGGTTACCCCCGTCGGAGTCTGGAGAGTCTAAGGAGTCCTTCTGTTGTGAGTCGCCTTCGTGATGAGTCGTATTCGAGTGACGAGTCGTCGACTCACGGCCAGCGTCGACGCAGCCGTCGCCGTCGCACTGCGCGGGTCTGAACGTCACGCCCACGACGTCCTCATCGCGCTGGTACGCCACGTGCCCTCTGAGCGACGGGTACCTAGCGAGCGCCTTGATGACCGCGGGGGAATCGCCGAGGACGTACACGCCCCACCCACCCGAGGAAGAGTCTTCCCCCGCGGCTTGCGCGAGGCGAGCCGCGCAAATCGCCGCGGCGGCGACGGCGCCTCCATCTTCACCATCCTCGTCATCGCCGCTACCTCGCTCGGCGACAGGGAGGTTCCCGCATCGGACGAGCGCGTCGTTGGAGCTCGGGCCCCTCGATGGGTCCGCATCGTCCTTCTTGACGCCCGCTGGGAGAGTCCACCAGTTCGTGCATACCCGCTCGTCGTACCGACCGTTACACTGCTTAAACACGACGCCCACGTTCTTGACAATCGTCACCGGATCGCACGCGTATTTACCCTCCATCTTCGTAATCTCCGATTGATCCGTCGGCTTAGCCTGTGTGAGCCAGTACTCCTGCCAGTCGGCGAACCCGGTGCGGATGTGAATCGCGGCGACGCCCGCCCATTTGTCCATCTGACTCAACACCGGCGCGAGTCCCTCCATCAACGCGGGAGTCGGCCTCAGGAAGTGCTGCGCCCTGCACCTGTTCGAGAGGTCCCAACTTTCCTGGTCCTCCAGCGTATTACCGTCCACCACGCACGTCCCGTAGTCGCGGCGGACGTTCTCGTCCGCCTCGCGATGCAGGTCATACGGCGTCCGCAGCCGCAACTTGACGTACCGCCACCCGAGAACCTCCTCGCTGTTCAGCCACTCGTGAAGCCACTTATCGTTCTGACTCGCCTCCTTCCCGTCCTCGCCACCCGGGTCCTCTGTATACCCGTTATGCGCCACCGCGTTCTGCTGGATCGTCGCCGAGTCCGCGTCGGACGGCCAGCCGTGTTCGGTGATCTGACACGGTCTGCGGTCGGCGTTTTCGTGTCCGGCGCGGCACCGGTGATGAAAACTTCGCATCGGCGCGATCGGCCCGATGCTCTCGTTAAACTCCCGCTCGCGTTCCGGGTGCCACCGCCAGTCGAACCCGTCGCCCGTGAAGTAGTACCCGGGATCGAACGCACACGTCACGTTTTCATCCCCGCCACGGCCGGTACCGGCGCCGCACCCCCCCGCGTCGACGTAGACGGCCCAGCCGGTGGATTCCGCCAATGAGAACAGAGACCGCCAACGATCCATGTTGTTGCCGAGGCCGTTACCCCACCGGCCCTCGAGCACCAGCACCTTGGACCGCGTCGCGTACGTCTTGGCGTGTTCTTTGAACGCGGCGCCGAAGCAGGGTTCGCATTGAACGCGAAGCCGCTCGTCCCGCCGCCGCAACCGCGTGGACGTCGCGTTCGGATTGGCCGAGGATCTTTGGTCACCGTCGACCGCCGCCTCGATGGGTTTCCCGTGAGGAGGCGGCGACGCGGTGGGTTCAGGTGGCGGCGGCGGCGACGTCGGCGGCGTGGCGGTCGCCGTCTCTGCGGTTGGCGTTTCGACCGAATCGGACTCGACCTCGCCTCGATACTTCACCGGAGCCTCCTGCTCCGTCTTCTCCTCCTCCGTCTCCTCTCCCCTGAGTTTGATGTCGAAGACCCTCGGTGGCGGGGGCGCGCTTTCCCTCCCCGTGCGCTCACCGCCGGCGCTAGTCCTCATCCCCCCTTCACCTCGATGCGCCATCCCGTCGCTGATCTCCTCCAGTGTCTGCACTCGCCTCACCGCGGACGCCACCCCCGCCGACTCCACCCGCGCTCGAACCATCTCCCTCAGCCCGGCGTTCCACTCGCGCTCGGTGCCGAACTGCCCAACCGCCGCGAGCAGAAGGAGCAGGACGACGCTCACCGCGGCGGTGTTCCTCGCTGACCTCCCTCCGAGCCAGGAGGAGTTGCGGGATGACTCGCCGCCATCACGGCGGTGTCCCGAGGGACGCTCGGGGGTCCCCGGGGCGTCCCTGAACAGCGGCGCCCGCATCTTATGTTGACGATGAGTGCGGGCTTGTTCACTGCGTCGCTTTGTTGACGAGCAGTCTATTTGCCGAATGAAAAACAGACTGCGACGCGTGGGAAAACACGTGCGAAACTCGAACATTCTCCTTCACATCGAACCAGTCACAAAAACTCGTATTTATGGTTAATTCAGTTCAAATCACGGTGAAAATATCCCAGATCTCAAAATCCATGTCACACTCCAGGTGAAAATGCAAGACACAGCTCGTGACAGGTCAGCGACTGGTCTCCACCTGCCGGCACCCGGCTGGGCAACAGAGGAAACACGCCTGCCGGGTTGTTATTCTTTGAACGAGGGTTGCGCCCGCGGGTTCAACCGGGACACACGACGCCGCACGAAGCAGCGCACCCGCGCACGAGCGAGACCTTCGTAGGTCAGTTCCGCGCCTTTCACGGAGTACCGCCCGCGCCACGGATCAACCGCGCGCGCGCGTTCCACCCCAACGCCGAGGCAGATAAGCGAGCCGCGTGCGACAGAGAAGGAAGGGGCGAGAAAACAACAAGTGGCAATCTTCTCACGCGGGTCTGGTGAAAGACGCGTCGAGACACCGCTCACGAACCGCCCGCACAGCCGATTCGGCCACGATGGCGGAGCCTAACCCCGGCGAGGCCGGCGAGGTGAAGACCCTCTGGGTCGGAGACCTGGTGCGCGCCTCATCCTCCCCCGCGCCTTACAGCCCCCCGCCCCCGATATTTTATACCAATCGATCCCCGCGAAACGTCGGGTCAAGCATCTGGTCGAACGCCGCCGTGTCGACGCGACGCGCGCGCGAGATCCGCGAACGCTCGAGCCGAACACCCGAGATCCGGATACCGGTCACCCTTTCCCGCGATTTCCCAAAGTTTCACGCGCGTAAACCCGCGCTGACCTCGCAATCGTCCCCCAATCGCAGGGCTACTGGATGGAGGAGTCGTATCTGCACTCCTGCTTCGCATCCTTCGGTGAGACTCTGCGCGGCACGTGTTGTCATCTTCTTTGTTTTTCTCTGGCGCCACGTCGGCGTGTGGCGCCCCACGCCGCGCGCCGTCGCGCGTTCGATGACGCGCGGACGGCGCCGGGGGATCGTCCGCGTCGGTCGGACGGGCGGATCGCGCGGCATTCCGGTCGCGCGCGCCCGCTCTCCGCCCGGACTCGCCCAGCCCCACCAACCCCGGATCTGCAGATCTAACAAATACAGCTCGCAAAACCAAACGTCGCCTTTTTTACTCTCGACAAAATATTTTTTGCCAAAACTGACCAACGCCCGACTCCCCAACGAAATAACAGGCGCGATCGGCAGCGTGAAGATCATTCGAAACAAGCAGACGGGCTTCAGCGAAGGGTACGGCTTCGTCGAGTTCGTGGACCGCGCCACCGCGGAGCACGCGCTGAAGACGCTAAACGGAACCCCGATGCCTTCGGCGCACCAGATGTTCCGGCTGAACTGGGCGTCCTTCGGCGTCGGCGGCGGCGCGTCCGGCGCGTCCGGCGGCGCCAACGACCACAGCGTCTTCGTCGGCGATCTGCCCCCGGAGGTGAACGACTACGCCCTGCAGGAGACGTTCGCGGAGAGGTACCCGTCCGTGCGGAACGCGCGGGTGGTGACGGATCCCAACACTGGTCGGAGTAAAGGGTTCGGGTTTGTTCGCTTCGGCGACGAGAGCGAGCGGGACAGGGCGCTCGTCGAGATGAACGGCGTACCGTGCGGATCGCGGGTCATGAGGATCTCGCTCGCGATCCCTCGGAAGGGTGCCGACTCGCTCGGCGGGATGCCGTCCAGGGGATCTAACCAGGATCTAACCAACCCGGCGCCGGCGAACCCGGAGCCCGAGAACAGCACCGTCTTCGTCGGCGGCCTGGATCCCACACTCGCGGAACCCGACCTGCGGACGCACTTCGAGGCGTTCGGGGAGCTGGTGTACGTGAAGATACCCGCCGGTAAGGGCTGCGGGTTTGTCCAGTTTACGCAGCGAACCGACGCGGAGGCTTCGATCCAGGCGCTGAACGGGCAGATGATGGGCGCGTCGCGAGTGAGGCTCTCGTGGGTGAGGTCGGGCGGCGGCGCGGGGCGTAACATGGGCCCCGCGGGCGCCATGGGATCCCCGTACGGGATGCCCTACGGCGGGTACCCACCGTACGCGATGGCTGGCGCGTACGGGGTGGATCCGTCGTGGGCGGCGGCGCAGGCTCAGTACGCGGCTGCTGCGCAATACGCGTCGATGCAGGCTGCGTACTACGGTGGTGCCGCGGCTGGCATGGCGCACGGCGCGCCGCCGCCGCCGCCGATGTCGGTGTCCATGCCGGGCACCCCGGGCGGACCGGTGCCCCCGGGTGCCATTCCAACCCCGGGCAGCGGGAGCAGCGGCGGCAACGGGTCGGGGAGCCCAACCTCCGCCGGCGGCGTCGCGGCGGCTAACGCGGCGTACGTCGCGCAGCACGAGCGCGGCATGATGGGCCGGCACATGTGGATGTCCGCGCAGCAGCAGCAGCAGCAGCAGCAGCAGCAGGGTGGGTACTAGGTGGGTCGACGAAACGCACGGAACTACGCACGCGGCGGAAGGGATTCGCAATGAAAATTCACATTTTTTTCTCTTCATCAATTATAAATCCCGAGCCTCCATCACCCGCGCTCCCTCGAATCCCCCCTCGACACAAACGAATGAAACAATACACGTGCTAGTCAGCGAGCGATATACAATCAGATGGCTCCCGCCTGACCGACGGCGTACACGACGTACCCGGTGGCGCCGAGGACGGCGACGAGGACGCCGTAGAGGAACCCCATCCCGAGCACCGGCACCGGCTGCTCCTCCGCCTTCTCCACGTAGCCACGGTCCAGGTACTCGCCCTTGGCGAAGATGTTCTCGCCGAAGAAGCCGCCCTTCGTGCCTCCCGCCTTGCGCTGCAACGCGCCGTACTGCTCGCGGGACATCTTGTCGCCCTTGCCCATCCGTTTCGCCGCCGCGAGGAGACCGCGATCTTCTTTGATGTCCTCCTCGAAGTTCACCGCGGAGAGCGCGTTGAAGAAGAAGAGTGACGCGCCGCCCTTCTCCTGCGCCTCGAACTTGGCCTTGGTCTTGGCGCGCTGCTTCTTGATGCGCGCGTACGCCTCGGACTTGCTCTCCTCGTACACCACCTCGACGCCGCCCCCGGGGTCCTTGCGGCCGAAGAAAGCGTCGGTGCGCACGGGACCGCGGCGAGCCTTGGCCTTGGAGGACGCCTTGTTCGCGGACCGCGCCCTGAGCGCGGTGCGGTCGCCGGAGACGGCGGCGACGGAGGAGAGGGCGATGGCAGACATTTTAATGATACGTACGCGCGATGCGTCCACCTCGTGCGTGCGCGATGGAATGCGACTCTCGATGATAGCAAGGTGCTCATGTTTGAGGCTGTCAGAACAGGTGACGTCGACACGTTCCGCCTCCACGCTCTTATTTCCAAAATGAGCAGACTGTTTGCCTTGTTACACATCAAGTCTTTTGCTGATTGGCCAATCGCGCCACTTGGTCATTTTTCCTGTGGCGCTCGTGAGTTTTGGCAATCGTACCGCGTGAACCACCAACCGACGGCGGCACTTCGCGTCGCACCAACTCGACTAAAGCAGCAAAGATGTCCTTCGCCGTCTCCTCCTCCGCCTCCCTCGCCGCTGGCAGCGCCTTCCTCGGCAAGGCCGCGTCCCTCCGCGTCTCCGCGCGCCGCGGGTCCGGCGCCTCCGGCCGCGGCGGCCCCGTCCAGACCCAGGCGTTCTTCGGCATGGGCGCGCAGAAGCAGCCCGCGGGTGTCGCGATGGTGTGCCGCGACTGCGGCTACATCTACCGCGGCCAGGACTTCAACGACCTCCCCAAGGACTACAAGTGCCCCCCGTGCGGCTCCGGCAAGAACGCCTTCAGGCCCGAGAAGAAGCAAGATTTCGTCAAGGACGGGTTCAACGCCTCGGGCGTGCGCCAGGCCAAGAAGGACAACCAGGCCGCCTTCCGCGCCAAGCGCGCCGCCTCGCGCAAGGCTGCCGAAGCTGCCGAGAAGGCCGCGAGGAAGGGCGGCGCCGCCGCCAAGCCCAAGAAGGGCGGCTTCTTCGGCAGGTAAACGCCACCACGGGCAACCGCACCCGGGGCACTCCGGATAAACCAAACAAGTGCGAATTCTTTGTACACCGCGCGTACTCATAGTACCCATAGCAACACCGACGACACCTCTTCTATCGTAATAAGAAAGATATCGTTCGTTTCGTGATCGAATAACCACCACACGCGATGGCATGCCACTACACCCCGCGCAGCGCGCGCTCCACCCTGCGACGCGTCCTCGACTCGCCCGCGTCGACGCACCGCGACATCAGACCCTTCCCGAATTCCACCAACTCGACCGCGCCGGGCCCCTTCGCCGCGTCCACGTACCCTTCCACGATCGCCGCGCCGGTTCTGAGCAACACGGCGATGCCCACGCACCCGACGCCGGTATCCTCGTTCGCGGCGTCGATGAGCTCGAGGAACCGCGATTGAACCGCGAGTCTCCACGGAGCCGAGAGTGAAATCGACGTCAACGTCGCCGCCGCCGCGAACTCCGCGCGTCTCTGCGTGAATGGCGACCCCGCGATCGATCCCGTGATCGGCGGGATCCATCGCGCGGGATTCAGAAACACGGCGACGATTTTGTCGGACACGTGTCGGACACGGTCATCGTCGGATCCACCAATCGCGACGCGCCACGCGGATGAAACCGCCGCCGCCGCCGAGCGCCACGCGTCCTCCCCGCTCGCCACCGACACCGACTTACCCGCGTCTCGCGGCGGGAACGCGAAGAGCAGCGCCGCTAACAATCCCGCGGCGTCGATGACGGCGTCGTGGCCGTTCGCGTCGTACGTATGAGAAGGAGAAGGACACGAACCGTCGTCGCCGGCGAGCACGGCTCGAATCGTCGAGTTGAGGTCGGGAATCGCGTCGTCGAGCTCGGAACCGTGTCCGGACGCGTTCGTCGCAGTCCCGTCGTCCGTGAGGGCACTGACGCGATCGCACGCGGCGAACAAAGCCCGCCGCGTCTCGCACACGAGCGTCGGGTGGGAGATGTCCGCGTGGCGCGACGTGATTGGCTCCTCGGTCGCCTCCGTCGCAGCGTCGGGCGTTTTCGCCCTCGCCTCGATCGCCTTGACCCTGGCCTCAGCCTTGACCGCTGACAGCGCGGTTCGTAGCGCGGACCTCGCCTCGCTCTGTATCCGCGCGTGAAGCTCGAAGGGCAGCGTGCGACGTACCCTGTCAGCGGCGGCGGCGGTCGCGGCGTCGGCAGCCACCTGCGACGCGGCGAGCGAGTGCGAGGACGCTCGATCAAAAAACGCCAATGCATCGTTCGAATCCTTCGGCAGCACCGTGGACGGCGACGATCGCGAAGAATCGCTCCCACCCGAGCTTCCCCCGGGCGAATCAGACGTGCTCGCGGGTGACACGGTGCCGGACGAAACGCTTCCGTGTCCCTTCGGTGCGGTGAGCGCGGCGACCGCGGACGCCGCGCGGTGTGACGCATCCGCGCTCGCCGCCGCGACGGCGCCCGGCAAAGCGTCCCGTGCAGCCGCCATAGCCGCCCTCTCCACCGCGTGTTCAAACGCGGGCGTCCACGCATCCTCGGGCGACGCGCCGGTGGGAGCCGCCGCGGCCGCCGCGTTCGCCGCGTTTATCACGAGTTTATGCGCGCCGAGGGTCGCGGGACCGGCCGCGGCGTGAGAAGCCGCATCCGCCGCCGCCAACGTGGCGGCGTCGACGGCGAAATCCACGACGCGGTGCAGCGCGGGGCGCTGTTGCAGAAACGCTCGTTGTAACGCCTGGTTGACGCGTAACGTCTCGCGCGAACGGTTCGTCTCACGAGACGCGCTCGTCGGGGTCGGGGCGATGGGGTTTAGGGCGCCCGGGGTGGGTGGGGACGGGGCGGGAGGGGGCTTCCCCGGAGTGGGAGCGACGCCGCCGCCGGCTTTTCCGTCCTGAGTGAATGAGCCGCCCTCGTCGGTGCGGACGGCGGTGACGCGGCGCGGGGGAACCGCCGCGGACGCCGACGCCGGAGCGCCACGACCACTCACTGATCCACCACCGCCCGCGCCGTCGTTCGCGTCGTTCGCGGGTGTACACGGCGCGCTGGGCGCCCGCGACGGGTGAGTCGGGGTATCCAAAGAATCCATCTTTGCACCCCCTTTCGTCCCCGTCCCCCCCTTCGCGGCTCTGCGCTCGGCGCGTCTCGTCGCGACCGACCGGATGAGCTCCGCGGTCGCCGCGTCCAGCGCGGGGCACGCGCTCTCCACGTACCGCCTGTCCAGCCCCCCGCGGCTCAGGTCCGGCGGGGTCTCGGGGTAGAGAGACGCAGACGCCGGATTCGTCGCGGATGGATGCGGATTTTGATCCGACGCCTCTCGTTCTCTCGGCGGCGTTAGAACCGCCGCGGCGCCCCAATCCCTCAGCGGATCCTCATCCTCGCGCGTTCCCACGTCCAGCCCGAGCCTCCACTCCGTCGCGGGCAGCGAAGGGAGCGACGCGCACGGCGGCGGCGGCGGCGGCGCGCTCTTATTCCCGGCGGCGACGGCGAGATCTCGCGCGAACGCGACGCACGCGGCGGGTGTGGTCGGGGTCTCCGCGCCGAGACCGCCCGCGAGCGTCGCCCTCAGCGCCATCTGCGGCGTGGAAAAGAACCCACCTCCGCCGTCCACGCCGCCGGCCTTTGCGTCCGGCGCGAGCGCCGGCGATCGCAGCATGCGACGCAGCGCGGCGAGGGGCTCGAGGTAGACCCGGGCAGTCGCCGCCTCGGCGTCCCACGGAAGAAAACGGAGAAACGAAACCACCCACGGAACCGTCACGCAGAGCTCGCCGTGCTTGGTCGCGCGTACAAGCGCGCCGGTGAGGTCCACGCCGGGCGGCGGCGCGAGTGACCGCTCGTTCGCCACACCCGCGCCGGACGCGCCGCTGCCGAACGCCAGCACGCCGAGCACCCCCGCAACGGCTCTCGCGGCGAGCATCCGCTCGGTCGTCCCGCCGCCGCCGCCGTAGCCGGAAAGGCCTCCGGTACCCACCGGAGGCGCCGCGTCCGACGGTATCACCCCGCCGGGCGACAGCGTGTTCGGCTCGGCGATGAACTTTCGTCCTGAATCATCCTCGGCTTCCACGGTTTCTGGACATTTACGGAAAGGCTCCGGAGGCTTCGCGTGTCGGTCCAACGCGTGCAATGCGGCGACCAACGCTCGGACCAGCGCCGACGCCAACCTGTGCGAGTCCGCAGCCTCGATCAGGCGGACGTAAGGCCTCTGCGCGGGCGGGAATAGGCACGCGAACGACGGCGCGTCGTGGCCGGCGTCGTCATCGTGGACGTGCCCGCCGCCTCTCCCGCCTCTACCGCCCCCGCGTCCGCCTCGAAACCCGCCTCTGCCGCCTCTCCCGCCCCCGCCGCCGCCCCTCCCGGAGTCCCCGCCGCCGCCCGCTCCCCCGCCGCTCTCCCCGGTGAGGCGCCTGTGCAGCCGGGAGAGCCTCGCGGGTGCCACCGCGGCGGCGAGCTCCTCGTCAGCCTCCCCCGCGGCCGCCGCCTGGACCAGCCGGGATACCATCAACTCGGCGAACCAACGCGTGTTCTCCACCCGCACAGACGTCAACAACGAACGAGCTCTGTCGCCCAAAGCGCCGGTGCCTCCAAACCCAGTGCCGCAAGATCCCGAGGATAGGTTAACGCCCCCGCCCGAACTCGAACCGGCAACCTCGCGGATCATGGCGTACAACGCGTCGCGAGCCTTCTCCCTATTTCTGTACGCCGCCTGGGTGTTCACCGCCCCGCCGAAGCCGGCGCCGCCGCCGACCACGCCTCCGCCTCCTCCGCCCTTCAGCGGCGGCAACGGACCCGCCGCCGCCATGAGCGGCGCGGGGAGCATGACCCCAGCGTGCGATGTAGAAGACGAACCGTCGCCGTTCACTCCGCCCCACGAGTTGACGCGATTCGAGCTCGACGCCTGCGCCTGTCGCGCGGCTATGCGGCACAGGCCGAGCTCGCGAACGAGCGAGGCGTGAAGCCTCGGTCGGAGCTTACGGAGCGACGCGCTCGCGGCGAGCGCGGCGAGCGCGGATTCGCCGACCGCGAGGACCACGCGGCCGGCATCGGCGAGGACCGACGCGGCGTACGCGCGCGCCGCGGCGCCGGTTCTGATCCACCCGTCGTTCGGATGATCCGCCGCGAGCGATCTCGGCATCGCTAAGAGTCTCACGAGGGGCGCGATTTCTCTGGAGACATCCGGGCAAACGGAGAGCGTCGCCGCGTGTAGCCTCGCGGCGACCCGCGCGGACCTCACGAGCGGCGAATGCGAGGCCTTACCATCGTCCACGTCGCTGTCCTCGTCGTTTTCGGAAGATGAACCGGCGCCAAAGTCGTCGAGGCCCACCCTCGGCGTCCCGGTCCCGTCGAAATCGACGTCGAGGAAATCCGACCCACCCGACCCCTGGACGCCAGATCCTTTCGCGGGCGAATCGCGTCGTAACGGCGGCGGCGTGAGCGGGCCGGGCGACGCGGTCCCGACGCTCGCGGCCAAGCTACCCGGCGGTAACGTCACGGACGACCTCGGGGACTCGAACCCGCCTCCGAGGGGCGCCGCGTTTGACGCCGCGTGTGCGGATGGGGACGTTTTCAAACGATCACCATTCGCCTCCGACCCGTGATGGGGCCCCGTCTGGGTGGGTTGTATCCTCTTAGCCGCCGCGCGCGCCGTCGGTGCGGGGCTCCTGCCTCCAATTCCTCCGTGCGCACCGCCACCCGGGTTCATCGCGACGGGCGCGACTCGTTTGGGAGCCTTTCGAACGACGCCGGGGGGGGCATCGGCGCCGCCGTTAATCTTCGGTGACGGGCGTTGCACTCGCGCGGACGGCGGCCCGAGATCGGGCTCGAGGCGCCGTCGCAGGCTCTCCCCGCCCCACCCTCGGCGTGCGTCGTTGCCTTGTTCCTTGGGTGCCCCGAGCGATGGAAACTCCGCGGCGTCGTCGATGTCTATGCCGGGCAGTCTGCTTCCGGTTTTGGACGCGGCGGGTCCAACTCCGTCGTGTCTCGCGCGATGATGTCCACCGGGGCCCCGCCCGTTGTCGAACCCGGGCGGCGGCGGGATTTGTTTGGACGCCGACGTGAGCGGGATGTGCCGCGAGCTCGCCGCCGCGGACGCCGCCGCGGCCTCGGCCTCGGCCTCCGCCGCTCGGAGACGCAGCGTCGGCTCGCACTCGCGCCTCACCCTCTCGAGCAGCGCGTGCGCGAGTTGCCCGCGCGTGTGAAGCCCCGCGGATGCGACCGCCTCCGGCGCGCCGTCGTCGCCGCCGGGTCTCGATATGCCGCCGCTCGAGAGCCATGCGACGACCGCGTCGATCGTCGCGTCGTCCGCCTGCGTTGGTCGAGAGATGGGGGCGCGGTCGTCGGGGTCAGGGCGGGGCACATCGCGTGTGGGAGATGGCTGGTTTGTCGGGTGAACCGATGGGGGGGCGCGTGGGGCGGGCGGCTAGGGCGAGGCGTGAGATCTGGGGTGGCTGGATCGGGAAGCGCACCTCCAATATCGTGTCCATGACGCGCGATCCGGATCGACGTCAGCCTCGCAGGCCGACCCGGTCGCTCGCGCCGAGCGCTGTGGCGGCAGCGTCGACCCGCGTTGTTTTCAAAAAGGCGAAGAAACTCTGACTTGCTAAAAGTGTTGGCTACGTACGCTCGCTACTACGCCTGGCCTCCCCACCAGCGCTTGACCTTCTTCCACCATCGCCGCCGCTGCGCGCCGGGCTCCTCCCACGGCCGCGGCACCGGCACCATGTCCACCACATCGGGCTTTTCCAGCCCGCCGAGCTCCTGAATCGTCCTCTGCGTCGACGGTCGCGGGCGGTGGTGGTTAGTAGTCGAGACGAAGAAGATGAAGGTTTGGGGGTTGGGTGCGCACCTCTCTCTCGGCGTCGATGTCGAAAGCATTGTTCTTCCTGCGAACGTTCTGCGTCTTTGACGGCGCGCGCATGTCCGTCACGTCAGCCTTGGCGTCCCTCACGTCGTTCCTTCCCTGTCGTCGTCGTGGTGGTGGTGAGCGTCAGTCGAGGGTCATGTAATAGGGTGCCCAAAACACGGGCTGGGCTGTCCGGGGAGGGCGAGGCGCGGGTCGATGTGTGAAGGGGCGCGGACCTGGAGGAGGATGCTGACGCCGTACGAGCCGCCCACCATGAACGCGAAGAACGGCATGCCGCGCTGCAGGAGCGGATAGCTCCCCCGCGTCGCGCCCGACCCGCTCATGCTCGTGGAAGAAATGACACCGCCTCAAAAGGCATACTTTTTTTTATGCTGACATCTCTCGAGCCCGTTCCGTCATAACCTGGGCGCCATGGTGGACGTCGCGCCGCAGGGTGAAACGCTCGCGGCGCTGGCGGAGGTGGCGGCCGATGCGGATGCGCTCGGCGTCACCGCGAACCCCGGGGAGACCGTAGCGGAGGTGAGGGTGGCGGAGGGTGAGGCGCCGGGGCCCGGTGGTGAGGGCCGAACAAATGCCCCGGAACCGGAGCGGGAGACGAGGAGACGACCGCCCAACCCGTCGGCGCCCCCTCCGAGACGTCGAAGCTCGGCTCCCGTCGTGCAGGCGCGCGATGACAGGGGCGCTCCCGTGCGTTGGGTCCTCGGCGGCGTCATCCTCGGCCTCGCGCTCTCGGGGCTCGGTCCCGAGTACTCGGAGCCTGCCAATTCTCCCGAGGTTCACGCGCACCGAGACGGGGCGGCTTCCCCAATGGCGCCGGGCGGCTTCCTCCCCTTCGGGTTCCGGGCGTCCGCGGCCAACCGAGCGGCGAGCCGCGACGCATCCGCCGAGGAGGTCATTCCATTCGGCGGGGTCCCGCGCACCGCGGAGGACGCGCGCGCGGCGCTCGAGAACCGCCGCTCGAACCGCCCCATCCACCCAAACACGCTTCACGACGAAGCCTCGGAAAAAGTTCGTGTCGGTTCACTCCGGGACCGGCTCGCGAGGTGGGTCACCAGCGTCGTCGCGTGTGCCTCGCTCTTCCTCCCCATGTCGCGGTCCATGGCGCGATGGCCCACGCCCGCGTTCCTCCTCGGCGTCGTCGCGATAGTCGTCTTCGCGCTGTCAGTGAACAACGCCCTCGACGTGAGCGCGAATGGAAGCGGATGGACGCGCCGGCACGACCAGTCACCGGGCGTCGTCCTCGGCACCCCACTCGGCACCCAGAGGACGCACGCTGATATCGTCGCCAAGATCGAGGTGTCCAACGGACCCGACGGCGTCATCCGCGTCGGCGCGCCGACTTCTAGAACTACTTCTAGAACGAACGGAGTCCCGCGCGACGGAGGACTCAAGTCGCGGCATCACGACGTGGTCACCGCGGATTCGCGAAGGCTGGCGTCGTGGGGATGCGAGGAGCTCACGCTGTGGCTTAAATCCGAAGCTGGCGACTGGGCGGGTGCCTACCGCGAGCGCATGTGCCGCCTGGGCATGAACGCCGACTTACTACTCACCGCGGAGGACGCGGACCTACGCGCGGACCTCGGGGTGACGAGCAGGATGCACAGGCGCGCGCTCCTCGCAGCCGCGGGTAAGCTGCGTGAGACGCTGGCGCACGCCGCCGTCCGGGGCGACGACGCCGCGGCGAAGGTATGGATCGGGCGGCTCGACGGCGATGGTCCGAACGACGATACAAACGACGACGCCGGCGACTCGGGAGTTAAACCGCCATCCATGGACCAATCATCGAACGACTCGGACTCTGGATACGTATTACCCGGTGCGATCGCGAGTCTATCTCGGTGGCGTTCCGTCGCGCCGGTGCACCGAACGGCGCAGATCTTGGGCGTCGCCAACTGCCCTCGTCTCCGCATGCTCCGCGATGTCACCATCGGCGACGGGAGCTTAGCCGCGCTCGCCGGTATCGCGCGTCTCGACGGCAACGGCGCCAGAGCACTCGACAAGTCGCTCCTCGCGCTGTGGTTCGTATCGCCCGGGGTGTTGGTCACGTTGCGTTCGCACGAGCTGTGGGGTCTGGGTTCGCCCGCGGGTGGGTTTGGCGTTGTGCTCGGATTCGCGCTGGTCGCCATGTGGTGCCACGGCATGTTGGAGATTGTCACGCGCTTCGGCGGGACCGCCGGGGTGGTATCCAACACCAGGGTTGGGGTTCCCAACACCAGGAGACGTCCACGAGGCGGCGGACGGAGGAGTATCGCGGGCGAAGGGCTCGACGACGAGGACGAGGAGGATGATTCATCGGACGCTGGTTGGTCCCGCGATGCGTACCCGTTCTCGCCCGGGATCGAGAGCGCCGCGTACCTGGTGTTGACGAGGTGCGTGTACCCCGGCGCGGCGAGGGCGCTCATGCTCGAGGCTGCGTCGTTGACGATGCACGCGACGCATTCGTGCCTCGTCGACGCGGTGTTCATCGTCGGCGGCGTCGGCTTGCCGCTGTCGAGGGTGGGGTACCGCTGCTGGTACGTCTCGTCGCGGGGTCGCGGGTCGCAGTTCTGGAGCGACTTGAGGCACGTCGTACGCGCGCGGGTCGGGCTGGGCGGCTCCGGCGATGCGCGCGGCGGCGATGACCTTCGGGAACGTGCGCGGGGACCGCGGGAGGCGTGGGCGTCGGGGGATGACTGGGCGGAGATCGCCTACGGGTACGCCAGGGAAGACGACGAAGCGATTAATAATTCCTCCGCCGCCGACGAAGCCGCGGATACGTCCATCATGGTGGACGACATCGCCGTGTCGAACGAGGACCGAAGCAGCGAAGAGACACGTGGAGGAGACGGCCGGCGAAGAGACACCGTCGACGCCGACCAAGTTCGCGCGATGACCGTGGAGGCTATGGAGCGCATCATCTTCGGACCTGTCGGCGACCTAGACCGTTCGCTCGACGTCCTCGAAGACTTGGGACGGACCACACGCGGCACGGACGGGCAGGGTGCCAACACCAGGGACGCGGGCACCGGCGCCGGGTCCGTGACCACGCACACGGCGGCCACCGCCACCGGCGTCGGCGCCGGCGTCGCCACGGGCACCGAGACGGTGCTCCTCGCCCGCGACGTGGATCGCGCGCGTTCCTCCAGGCACTCCTCCAGCTCATCCGCCAGTAGGTCTCACTGGCCCGGGCCCGTGCAGTTGCCCGAGTGGATAAACGAGGAACGAGCGCCGAGTCACTTCAAGTGCCCCATCACCCTCTGCGTGATGCGCGAACCCGCGGTGACCCCGGCCGGTATCACGTACGAACGATCCGCGTTGATGCAATGGCTCGACCACCAGCACGTGGAGCCGTCGACGAAGCGCCGGTTGAAGCGTTCGCACGTCGTGCCGAACTTGACGTTGCGGGCGATGATTGAGGATTGGCTCCAGCACGAGCGGGACGTGCGGTCGGGCAAGTCGGGCGGCGGCGGCGGCGTCGATGGATCCTCGGGCGGTCGTATCGACAATCACGGAGGGCTACCCCCGGGCGCGGCGGCGGTGCTGCAGGCGGATCGGGACGCGCTGAGGGCGGTGCGTCAGCGCATGTACGCGGCGCTCAAGGAACGGGCGGCGATGGGCGTGTGCTACGAGGAGCAGCGGTGGGAGGCGTACCGAGAGAATCGAAATCGGGAGGAGGGAGACGGGACGATCAATCCCGAGGGTCCGGACGTCGAGGGTGTCGCGGAGGATACGTCCGGCGGGGAGTCGGGTTCGGGTTCCACGTCGCCCGAGCGTATCCGCATGCTTCAAAGCGCGCGCGTCACGGGGGCGCACCGCACCGGGCTGGCGTCGGTGTTTGGCCCCGAGCTCCCCGCGGAGCCGTCGAATCAATCCGCCGGTGAAGAGCTGACCGCGGACCCCCCGGGCAGCCTGGACGCCACGCTGGACGACGCCGCCATGAACGATTGATCGGATTGATGTATGTTACGATAGTATGTAAGAACACTTGAGGTACACTACGATTGATGTTGGTACGGTTACGACTTAAAGGCCCTTGAGGTCTCCCGTCATGAGCTTCGTGGGCTCCCTGCCTCCGATCTCCCCCGTCGCCCCTTTCCACTCCGTCGTCCCGAGCGAGTACCCCCAGTCGGACTGCGTCTCAATCTCGATCCCCTCGCCCTCGCTCGCCTCCACCGGGTAGCACATGCACAGCAGCGCCATGCCCTCCTCCTGCTCCTCCTCGGAGAGCGTGAACTCGAGGTCCGCGATGTCCCGGTGGTCGACGCTGCCCTTGGTGCACTTGGCCACGCACGCGCCGCAGATGCCGCCGCGGCAGGTGAACGGGAGCTCGAGGCCCGCGTCGATACCCGCGTCGAGGATGTACTGGTCCTCGGGGCACTCCACGGTGACGTTCTGGTTGTCGGCGCCGAGGAAGGTCACCTTGATGGGCTTTCCGGTGCCGGGGCCGATTTTTCGCTTGTCCAGGTCGATGGTGTTGCGGGCCATCTTGTCCTCCGCGCGGCACACGAGGCCTCGCGATCGGTCCGTCCTGGACGTGGACCTGGTGGAGAGGGCGCGCACGGCGGCGCCGGCGAAGGAACTCGCGGTAAGAGCCATGGTCGCTCGGTTGATTGTGCGTCGAATTGGCTCTCGTTTTTGATACGGATCTCTATTTTGGCGGCCTGTGATTGGTCGAATTCGTGTACGGGCATTTAGTCACTGAAAACATGCAAATAGGCAAAATTGAAAGCCCTCGTTCGAACTCGCGAGGTCGTCATCATCCCAGGGCTGCCGGGAGGACCACTCCTCGCGGAGCTCGACCCACCGGCCGTGCCCCATGGGTGACTTCGACCCTTACGCCAGCATGGCGGAGTGGCAGAGAGGCGTGGTCGAGCCCTTCGCGGAGATGTCCGGCATCCCCCCGGGCACCGTGCTCTTCGCCTTTGCACTGTGGACGTCCCTCCCGTTGGGCGCGCTCTTCCAGCTCATACCCAGCTCTTGGACCACGCTCAAGAACGTGTACTCGTTCGTCTCCGGTGCGCACATCTCACGACTACGACGAATCCCAAACGCGGTATCGAGCCACCGATCGAATACCACTCGAACGTACGGCGCGTGAAATCCACGCGACGGCCGCGATCTCGCCCCGATGGCACCGCGCCACGTAGCGCTCCTCCATCTTCCCGGGATCGACCAAAAGATAGATGTCCATCCGCTGACCACCGCCACTCACCTCCTCCCACACCCCGTCGGTTCATGAATACCTCAGGCGTCGCGCTGAGCCTTTTCGCGTTCGGCTCGTCCACGTACACGTGCGCGGTCCTCGGCGTCTTCTCCTACGCCGCCATGGCGATCGATCGCAAACGATGCGGCTACGTCGTCTTCGCCGGATCGTTCGCGTACCTCATCTACTTCCACGCCTTCTCCGCGTCCGGGGAGGCGTGGAAAGCCGGTAACATCGACATCACCGGCCTCCTGATGGTACTCACTCTCAAGGTGACGGCGTGCGCGCTGAACTACCAGGACAGCGGCACGATCCCGAGCGCTGAGCTCAACGATTTTCAGCGGCGCCGGGCGGTGACGCGTCTCCCCGGGGCGTTGGAATACGCCGGGTGGCTCATGTTCCCGTGCACGCTCGTCGTCGGACCGGCGATCGAGTTCCGGGATTACCACGATTGGCTCCATAAGAAGGGCGTGTGGGGCGGCAAGGGTTGCCCACGCGTGTGGGGCCGGTGTTTAGTGCTCGTGCTCTACTCGCAGGTTTTCGCCGCGGTGCACATGATCGTCATGCAATACTACACCCTCGGGAACACCTACCTGGGCACGGACTGGAACGACAAAGGCGTCCTTCTCAAGTTCTGGGAGCTCCACATCCTCGGCCAAGGGTCGCGGGGTAAGTACTTCTTCTGCTGGGTGTGGGCGGAGGCTGCGTGCGTGGCGTCCGGGATCGGTTTCAGCGGGTGAGTTTCTTTTTGTTCTCTGACTGTTTGCCCGTACTGACGTTTTGTTTGACACAGAGTGGATGAGACGACCCGTAAGCCGCGTTGGACGACGTGCACCAACGTGCGTCCGATGGGAGTGGAGAAGGCTGCGACGTTCGTGGAGATTCCCCACCACTGGAACGTGCAGACGGGGATATGGCTGCGTCACTACGTGTACGACAGGACCACGCCCAAGGGTAAAAAGCCGGGGTTCAAGAATATCCTCATCACGCAGGTGGTGTCCGGCGTCTGGCACGGCTTATACGCCGGGTACTGGCTCTTCTTCGTCAGCAGCGCGGTGTTCCTTCAGGGGAGCAAGAGCATGTTCCGGTGGCAACGCGCGAACTGGCCGAGGCGGTGGAGCGCGATGATCGATTTCCCCCACTGGCTGCTCACCACCGTGGGTCTCAACTACCTGTGCGGGGCTTTCATGTTGGTCACCTACGAGCAGTGCATGGCGGCGTGGGGCAGCGTGTACTTCATCCCGCACTGGATCGTGCTGTTCATGCTCGTCTTTGGCGAAGTGTTCAAGGGGAAGAAGAAGAAGAAGAAGCCGCGCGTTGAGGCGACGAACGGGGATACGACGCCCGTCGAGGCGAAGAAGGACCAGTAGCGCGGCCGTTAGCGTCTCAATTCAATACCATTTTTTACTGTCCCATCCTGTTTCCAGGGAAAAAATCGTATCCGCATTTGTCATCCGCGAAAGGTCGCGCGCCATAAAGGCTGGCATCTCACGCCCCGACGACACGAACCGTCGCGTACAGCGCGTCGATGTCCCTCGCGACGTCGTTCAACGTTTTCTCATCCGCGCGTCTCCGCCCCGTCGTCCCCACCAAGGGAGGTCCGACGAGGGCCACACTCCAGACGTCAACTCTTTTTCCAAAGTTCAGCATCGTCTCGCGACGACCTAATTCAGTCACTCCGCGCCTCGCGGTCTGTTCCGCCGCCGCGTCCGGTTCCGACGGATCCGGATCCGAGGTGGACACCGGGGTCGCCTCCGACTCCTTCCTCGAGCTCCGCACCGAGGCGTCGCTCGCCATGGAGGCTCCCGACGCCCCGGCGATGAAGGGCACGGTGGATCCCGGAACTCTCGCGGGCGGCTACGAGACTCTCGAGGACATGCTACGCGCCCGCCTGCCCGCAGATGAATTCGCCGAAGCCATGCGGGTCATACAGGGTAGCAACATGGGCGCCGCGGTGCGATCCCTGGACGTCCCGCCCGAGTGCACAGCCGCCGCGGACGCCGGCGACTTTGACCTCAAGGCGTACCAGTTTCTCGGCGCGCGCGAGCAGATGAGACCCGACCGCGTCACGCGACTCGGCCTGGTCCAAAATAAGATCGTGCTGCCCACCGACGCGCCCGTCGAGGACCAGCGCGAAGCGCTGTGGAAGCGATGTTGCGAGATGATCGACGCCGCGGGAGCCGCGGGGGTCAACGTCTGTTGCCTCCAAGAGGCGTGGACGATGCCATTCGGATTCTGCACTCGCGAGAAGTACCCGTGGGTCGAATTCGCGGAACCCGCCGAGGACGGACCGACCACGCGGCTGATGCAACGCAAGGCTCGACAGTGGAACATGGTCATCGTCTC